>JAEEGI010012065.1_pt1 | contig 18539 bp, 13 predicted proteins | sample 8958751 | NCBI WGS metagenome assembly JAEEGI01 (sample SAMN16246545, study PRJNA631951) | gut metagenome | biome: gut microbiome; feature: rumen; material: KS-attached | host: Bos | place: Iran: Karaj | collected 2018-10 | reverse complement strand
TAAAAAAATAATTGATTTTTTAAAAATTTAATATTTAAAAAAAAAAATAATAATATCCCAACTTTTTTATACAATATTATTATAATAAAAATAATATTTACTATATTAAAATAAAATAAATTTTTCATACATTTAAAAATTATTAATTAAAAACTATTAATTTAAAACTTTCTATATTATAATCTTTTATAAATCTCATTTATATCAATTTTTTCTTTTTTTTCTAAATTAAAATATTTCTCTAAAAAATATAAATCAATATGATTTCTATATAAATGTTCTTCACTTAATAATTTTTTTCTAAAATTATCTATAACATTAAGAACAATCATTTGAGAAATATTTTTACATCTTAATATATAAGAAAAAAACGTTAGTTTAAAATCATTATTTACATCATTATTTTTCACATTTCTAAAAGTACTAACATTACTAATGTGAAGATAATTATTTTTTTTAATTCTAATATCATCATTTTTCATATTAAAAATTTTTGAATTTTGAGCACTAATACTTAAATCATTTTTATGATTTAATCCTAAAATACTAGTTTGTAAATATTTTCCATAATTTTTTAAATTCGAACTCAATATATCTTTTTTTTGTAATTGTTTTTCACTATTATAAGTAACATTATTTTCTTTATCTCCAAAAAGAAGAATAGAATCATATCTTATCATATATCTATGATAATAAAAATTTATCCAACTTGAAAAAGTAATAATTACTTCAAAGATTCCTCCAACATTTGCTAAAACATCAGAAATATTTTTATAAAATCTTTCATAAATTTGAAAAGTATTTTGTATCCAAAAAATAAATTCACAATATACTTTCGTAACATCAGAGTTTTCTTTAGTATTTTTTCTATTCACATCAAAGGAAAAAGCTTTATATTCTTTTAACTTTGAAAAGAATAAATTAGAATGGCTTTTAAAAATTAAAGGAGAAAAATTTAAATTATGAGAAGCAAAATTATTACCTTGAACACCAGTTGAAATTGGATATAAAATACTTTTAATAGGTGTTTTATAATTATTTATATCAACATTATAATCAACTATTTGTAAATAAACAGCGATAAAATAATCATAAAAAAGATCCATTTCTTCTTCATTTGCACAACTTTCATTTCCATAAATAGGATGATCAATAGAATTATTTCTACATTTTTCAATAATAAGAGAATAATATAAATTATCTGGTCTTGAATTACCATGAATTAAATAAGGAGGTGAAAAACCAACAGCGTCTATTTTATAATATTTTTTATCAGTTGAATTATAGAAATATTTTAAACAAGCACCTCCTGAAAAATTTCCTATAATAGCATGTAAATGTGTTTGTAAATTATTTAAACTAATTGAACTATCACAAGTATCATATATCCAATGATCTTGATTTTCGATTACTGTTGGATTAGAATAATAGAAAACATCTCTTACTCCTTTTATTCTTATATATCTTGAATCATATGGAAAAAATTGCATTTCTGCATTCATAAATTGAATAAAGTGAAAAAGTCCTTTTGTATCTAAGGTAAACTTCCCTGTTTCATTAAAGAAACTTTTATAAAAATATGCGTGAGGTTTTTTATGTTTTATAACATCTAAAGAAAAATATATTGATGATAATACGCAAATTAAATATGATATCAATGTTAATATTCCGCTAAAAATTGAAGAATGACGGATTCGACCTCTTTGATATAATGTTATTCGAGGAGAGAGAAAATCGAAATATGCTAAATCTAACATTTATGAAAATTAAATAATTATTTTAAGGATTTTTAATTTATAATAATAATAATTATAAGTAATTTATTTTTTTTATTTTATAAATCATTTTTTACTTCATTATTATAATAACTTCTGTTCATAGTATCTAGGAAATCTTTAAAAGTCTGCTGTTCCTTTATTCTTCTAATATAATAAGTTTTATAATCTTTTAAATCATCTAATGAAGTTCCATATTGAATAGTAATTGGAGAATTAATTAATTCTTTCTCATCGTTGATGTTAAAAATACTAATTAAATCAATTTGACAAGAAATTAGGGCATAACCAATATACCTTGATAAACTAGGCATACAAAATTGACTAATTTCAACTGGATTATTTGATTTATATTTAGCATAAAATCCTAATGAATTTATTTTACCAAAATAGTTTTTTTTATGATAGATATTAAAAATAGATAGTCTAACATTTGAATAATAAATATTATTTGTATTTGAAGGGTCTTCATTAAATTCTAAAGAATCAGGATCAGGATCAGGATCAGTATCAGGATCAGAAATATCTCCATAACAATTTGAACCTTTTTCTCCTTTTGATTCAAAAATTATATATTTATTATCAAATTCAATTTTCTCAACTGTGTCAACTTTATATGAACTTGAAGTAGGAGAACAGGAAATAGTTTGAGCTAATAAACAATTATATTCTTTATTCCCATTTACTTTTATTATTTCATTATTTTTTCTACACGTGGGAATTTTTGCATTAATTGTAAATATCCCATTGTTAGGATTGTTAATTTTTTCAATTAATATAATAGCATTATTATTATCTGTATTTAAGGGATTATTTACTAAATTATATTCTTGATTAATTAATGCTTTATGTACTGATATGTTGTATTTATTTGATCCAATTAATTCATTCGGTATTTTAATAGAAGTCGATGCAATATTATATTTAATTCTTATATAATAATTACAATCATTTTTTTTTAAAGGATCTTGTTCAATTGACATTGCTTTTGCTTCTTTTTCACACGTTTCTGGAATTAAAAAATTAAAAGGTGTTAAATCATTATTCAAATTATCTATACCTAAATTACATGATGAATATGCAGTTAAATAAAATATATATGAATCTTTTTCTCCTGCTTGCTGTGGAATTGAAATATGAAGTAATTCTATATTTGTATTAGAACCACAATTTTCTATATTACAATTATAATTATCACAATTTGTTCCTTCTCCTCCTTCTGGATAAATAAAATTATAGTTATCATAATAAAATATAAAAGTCCAAATAGGAGTTGTCTTAGTTATTCTGTTGAGATCACTTTTGGCAGTGCAAGGAATTTGTTTTTTATTGTTATTATATGGAGAGCTAATATCTGTCAATGTACACTCATAATGTATTTCATCATTTATTGTAGCTGTTATTTTAGGCTCAGTTAAAAAACTTGTACATAAAGGAATTGTAATATCTAATGATAATGTACTTCCATCATCTGATGGATTTATTTTTTCAATAAGAATAAGTGGCTTAATATAAGATATCGCTTTACCAATCAAATCATATTCTTTATTAACTAATGCTTTATTTACTAATATATTATAATCATTTGAGCCTTTTAATTTATTTGGTAATTTAATATAATTCAATGAAACAGTATATTGAACTCTTATATAATAACCACAATCATTTTTTGTGGTAGGATCTTCATCGATTGATGTTGCTGTGGCTTCTATTTCACAACAAGAAGGAATTTTAAAACTAAAAATATCTAAATTCTGATTCAGGTCAGTTATTTTTGATTTTATATCGGTTGATGAAAATACAATTAAATAAAAAGTATTAGATGTACCAGAAGAAGGTATTGTAATATATTCAACTTCTAAATCTAACTGAGTTGATAAAATCATTAATATTATTGAAATAAGAAATTTCATTTTTTTTTTTTTTAGATTTTTATTCAAATAAAAACAAATTTTATTTTCTTATTGATATATCATAAATCAAAAAAAAGATTTAAATAAATCCCTTTTTTATTAATACCCTGATTAATTAAACAAAAAAATAAAGAAAAAAAATAAAATCAACGTCATTCAAAAAAAATTAAAAAAAAAATTTATTTTGCCAATAAAATAAATAAAAACTCAAAATAAATTATTCTTTAAAAACCATATCACCTTGTAATTTTTTTCTTTTTTCAGCTCCAAACAAAGCTTCACAAAGAGCATAACCAAATTCCATAGCAGTACAAGGTCCTTGACTACTAATGCATTTATTAGAAACAACAACTCTATCTTTAGCTTTACTTTGATTTTTTAACTTTTCTTGCATACTAGGATAACAAGTTCCACATTCACCATCGAATAATCCATTAAGTTCAAAAACATAATAAGGAGAAGCACAAATAGCAGTATAGAATCTTCCTTCACTTTTTTGTTTCTTTAACATGTCAACTAAAGTTTTATTCTTTCCTAAAGTTTCTGCATTTGGTAATCCACCAGGACATACTATCATATCGTATTTATTTGATGATACTTCATCAATGAATGCGTCTACTTTTATTTCAAGTCCGTGTGATGTTATAAATGTTTTTGAAGTGTCTGAATCATTTTCTTTCACTTTTGCTATTGTTAGTTCAGCTCCTGCTCTCTTTAGGATGTCATAAGGACCTGCGAATTCTACTGTTTCACATCCTTTTGATACTGCGAAAAGAACTGTTTTAGACATTTTTTTTTTATATATATATTTTTTTTTTGTTAAGGGAGTTTTATAGTTTTTTTAAGGAAATATATTTTTTTTTTTATGTTTTTTTAAAGGGTTGATTTTGTTTTATTATTTTTATTTTTGGATACTTTTTTATTGGATTTATTTTTATTTGTTTATTATAATATATTATATTATATATTATAAAATAATAAATAATATAATATTAAATATATGATTAATAATTTTGTTTTTTTTATATATTAATAATTAAATAATTATATTTATAAATTTACCCAATTAATTACAATTATATATTATATTTTTTTTTCAATTTAATTTTTACCCTTTTTGAACTTCCAAAATAGTTTAGCTTATCTATTAAAAATTGAGGTGCAAAACTATCAATTTTATCACATAACATTGTCCATTTATTACAACATTTAGGAGCATCTTCATTTATCATTTTATTCATTGATTTAGAATACTTTTTCATCGGAGTAAAACTTTCATAAGAAAAATTTTGATAAGCTATTTTCAACAATTGATTATTATATTTTTCAATTGAAAAATTAGGATCATAAACAATTGAATTATCTTTTCTTACTCTATTATATATTTCTTCCCATTTTAAATATTCTTTGTTAAAATTATACATTTTTATTAATTTCTTTTCTTTAAGTTTTAAACAATGATTATTTTGGATTTTCGATTTATAAAAATTTTTATTCACTTTTATTTTTTTATAAGGTTCAATTTCAAAATGTTTTAATGATTCTATTTTAGATATACTTGATTCTTGAGAAATGTTTCTTGATGATGGATTTGAAAAGTTTTTATTTAGTCGTGGTAAATGTGAAAAGAGAAGAGATTTAGATTTCTTTAAAGTATTTAAATTACTAAAATTGTGTTTCATTGATTTTTTTCCTCCTATTATATGAAAATTTTTTATTAATGAATTCTTTGAATATACTTTCATAAAATATTAAAAATTAATTGATAAAAACTCTTTTTTATTTAAATAAAAAAAAAAAAAAAAAATAAAAAAAATAAATATTATATTTATAAAATCATCTATATTCTCTAATAATAAAAGTAGTTATTCTAATATTATATTCTCAATTTTATCACATAATATTTTTATTAATTCTTCATTTTTTGAAATATCATTTTCTTTAATATTTAAATTTTTCATTGTATTATTATTATCAATCATTCCATTTAAATAATGAAGACAATTTTGATTAACTTTAGTTTTGGAAATATTTAAATATTTTAATTTAGGAAATTTTATTTTAGAAATAGTAAAAATTCCATAATTTTCAATATTATTTTTTGAAATATCAATTTCTCTTATATTCTTAATAAAATTTGCTTTTTCTAAATAATCCATTCCTTGAGAAGTAATATTATTTTCACTCACTTTAAAAATTTCAATATTTTCATTTAAATTCTCACATAAAATTTTAAATCCTGAATTACCAATAAAATTTTTATTCATATTTAAAACTTTTAATTTTTTAAATTGCCCAAATGAAAATCCAATACATCCTCTTTCATCAATGTAATTTTCAGAAACATCAATTTTTTCTAAATTTACTAAATCTAAACTTAATAGTTTTATAAATTCAGGATTTGAAATTTCTTTTTGTTGTAATTCTAATGTTATTAGTTTAGTTTCAATATCATATGCATTAAAAATATTATTTGATAATTTAATTAAGTAAATGTTATAAAGTATAAATTGAATATCTTCTTTTGAAAAATAATAAGGTTTGTAATCATTATTTAAAATTCCAATAGAAAAAATTTCTTCATTTTTTTTAATTGTTATTGGTCCTCCAAAGCATTTTGTTAATGAATTTTTATTTTCTGTTGAAAATAAATTATCATCATTTTTATTAATTTTAATAGAATGAATTTCAGAAATGCATTTTTCTTCATTGTAATCAATAGAAGCGTAAAAGTTTAAAATATTTAAATTATCTTTATTTTCATTATTTTCATTATTAATTAATAAATCATAATTAGCAACACCGAACCATTCTCTAAAATAATTTTTCATAAAAGTAATTATTGCAATTTTGCCTTTTTTAAAAATAATAAAAGGATTCATAATTTGTTTAGAATAAGAAGATATTATTTGAATAACTTGTCCTCCTTTTTTTTCATTATAAATATTACTTGATAAAGTTAATAAAGCATTTGAAGAAATAACAAAAGAAGTAAATATTTCATTAGATTTATCTGGGAATGAAACATAAAGTGAATTAACACAATATTTTTGATATAAATTATCTTCTGATAATAATGATTCATCTGATAAAATATTATTCAATGAATTAGTATAATTGATATTATTCTTTTCTTTATTTATATTTAATTTTATTTGCTTTTCATATGGTCTTATTATATAATCATTTCTTAAATTTTTAAAAATTTGAGCAGAAGCTATTAAATAATTATTCATATTATTATTTTTTAAAGTTTGAGATTTATAATCAGTAAAACGTTGATGATCACTTATATAATTTATTGATAATTGTTTTATTTTATATTCATCAATTTCATTTTTTATATTCTTTGTTAAAAAATTATTTCTAACATCCAATTCAATTAAACTTTTAAGATTATTCATTAAAAAAATAACAGTTATATTTGTGATTCCAATATTTTTAGCATAAAATTTTTCTAAATTTAAAAAACTAAATCCAGTCATACCCCAATCTCTAATATTATGATTATGGTTTAAAGATAATACTTTTATATTCATTGACCAAGTACAAATTTGAGAAAATTTTTTAAAACCTTCATTTGTAATTCCATTGTTATCAAGATATAATTCTTTCAAATTTGGAAAGTTAGCAAAAGCTAAAAAAGGAATATTAACTAATTGATTGGATGAAAGATTTAAAATTTTTAAATTTTTCATTTTATTTTGGGCAAAAATTTTAATTGGAAAAGAATCAATAGATAAATGAGATAAATTTAAATCTTCAACGTATTGAATATATTGTAATACTAATTTAAATTCAGAATCATTTATATCTTCATAAGATAAATTTAATCTTTTAATATTATTTAATTTTACATGTTTCTTAAATTGAATTTTTTCATTTGAAAATAAATATTCTATATTAATCAAATTGTTAATATCATCATTTGTAAAAAATCTAATTTCAATATCAGAAAAGTTTAATTTTGATTTTGTATTATTTTTTATTTTACTAACAATTCCAATAATATATATTTTTCCTTCATTTAATTCATAAAAAATAGGAGAACCTAAAAAAACTTTTTCTGGTTTAAAAACTTTAAAATCGCGAAAATTATTAAATTTTTTCATTTTATATTCTTTAACAATTTTTTCAGGTGCAGAATAAATAGGATAAATATTATTAGGAGTATTATTATTTTTATCTAAATAAATTAAAGTTATTCCGTTTTTACAAATCATATTATTTAAATTTATTTTTTCGTTTTTAAACATAATTTTTTCAGCGTAATTAATTCCTATTCTAATAAAATCAGTTAATGTAACAATAATATTATTGCTTAGGTAAAAATAAGAAAATTTAAAAATATCTTTATCAAATTTAATAATTAAATCATCTTTTAAATTAAAATCAATTGTCATAAAAGAATTATTGACTAATAAAGTATTTCTTAAAGAAAAAGAATCACTTATTGAAGTTGTTAAGTTTTTTGAACTATTCAATGTTGAAGAGTCTTGAAAAGATTCTGTTAAGATTTCTTTTATGTTTTGAGGGTCTTTCATGTAAAATATTCCTGTTTTTAACATTGAAGTTAAACGCTCTTTTGTTGTTTCATTTCCCATTTTTTTTATATTAAATTGTGATATATTTGAATATATATAATTATTTAATAACTTTAGAAAATTTAATTAATTTACATTATTTGATTAGGGATAAATTCATTTGGGAAAAATTAAATTTTTATTTTTTTATAAATTTTTTAAAAATAAATCTTTAATTTATTTAATATTGTTCAAATAAATAAATTAATAAATAACCCTTGATTAAAATTTAATAAATTAAAGATATATATTTTGTATAAAAATAATCTTTTAGAGATCTTTTTTCTTATCATCATCATCATCATCGTTATTATCATTATTATCATAATCATTATTATTATCATTATTATTATTATCATCATCTTTATTATTATCATCATTATTATTATCATCATCTTTATTATTATCATCATCATTATTATTATCATCATCATTATTATTATCATCATCATTATTATCATCATCATCATTATTATCATCATCATCATTATTATCATCATCATTTTCATTATCATCATTATTTTCATCATCATTATTATTATTATCTTCATTATTATAATTATCATCATTATAATCATCATCATCATCATTATCATCTTCATCATCATCATCTTCATCATCATCATTAATATCATCTAAATTTATAATATCATCTAATTCATGACTTATTGCTTCATGAGTTAATTGAGATAGTGTAACCTCATCAAGTGTATCATATATTTCTTCTTTTGAAATTTTATCTTTAACATCATCAAGAAGTAATTTTATAATTTTATTTATTACTTTAGTATAATTGAATTCATCATTATCATCAAAATCTGATTTACTTATTTTTCCTTCATCATCTCCATTTAATCCAAAGAAAAAATACGTTAAAATTTTTTTATATTCATCTTTTGAATATTCATTTTTTTTATCTAATTTTAAAAATACTAAAATTTTATTTATTGTTTTTATCGAGTCATAATCTTCTTCATCAATTTCATCATTAGGAATATTATCTTGATTTATAATAAAAGGAAATAAAATAAAACATTGAAATATAAAAAAATAAGATTTCATTGATTATATTTTATTTTTTTCTTTTATAATTTAATTTTTGTTTTAATTGAATTAAAAAAAATGTCTATTTCAAATTTAAAAATAAAAATCAATATAAACTAAATTTATTCAAAAAAATATTTTCAATTTAAATAAACAAATATAAACGATTCAAAAGTCATTATTGGAAAAATTTACTTTCATCAGGAAAAAAACCTTAAATTAAAATAAAAATATATTTATAATAAAAAATTATTTAAATCTGTAAATAATTTAAAATTTAAAATTAAAAATGTTTAAAAGAAATTTCTTTTGTCCTTTGTTATGTGGTAGTACATATAATAATTTAAAAGAACATTTAATTTTTTGTACAAATAAAAATTTATTAGGAAAATATTATTTCCAATGTCCTTATAATTCTAATCATATAATTGGAAAAAGAATATATGATCTTCATATTATACATTGTCCTGAATTGAAAAAGAAAAAAAATGAAGGAGAAAAAAATATAAACTTATCTAAATTATCTTTAAATAATAAAAATAATAATCAAATGAATAAATCTCTTTCTAATTATGATTTATTAAATGATATAGACGAATTTAAAATAAATTCTAAATTTTCAAAAGTTAAAGAATCTAAGAAAGAAATTGAATTAAAAGAATATGAAAAAAAAGTAAAAACTCAAAAATTAAAAAATAAAAAAGAAGAAAAGAAAATAGATAATTTAAATAATATTTTTTTTTATGAAAAGATTAGTTCAATGAAAAATATATTTATATTAGATAATTTATATAAGAAAAAAAACAATAAAGATGAAATATATTCTGTTTCAACTAATAAAACTGATGCTTCTGATTATTCTGAAGATAGTTTTAAAAAAATGAATAAATCAAATAAAAAAAAAGTAACTTTTGGAAGAATGATAAAAGTAATTGTATTTAAAAAAAAAGAAGATAATATTAAATTAAAAAAAAATCAAAAAATTACAACTGATGGTCAATATCTTACTGAAACATATATGAAATTTTTATAAAAATTATTTCAAAACAAAAAAAATTTTTATTTTATTCTTTAAATGCTTTCTTTAAGAGCATTTATCATTTATTGTAAATAATAAAAAAAAATTATTTTTTTTAATAGTATATTACCATTACGTATTATATCACTAAATAAAAAAATAAAATATTAATAGTATAAAACTTTAATATCAAAAAATAATAAAATAATTAACCATTATTCAAATAAAATAAAAAGCAAAAAACATATAAATAAAAAAATAAAAAAAAAAATGCTCCAATACCGATTAAAAAAAAAACGTTATAAAAAAGAATATCAAAAAACAGAACAAAACTCTCAATCCTTAACCTATATCCCATTACCAAAGAAATACCAAAATATTCCAATAATTAACTATTATACAAAAGAATTCAAAAATGAAAAATATATGGAAACAATGGAAGACATAACTTATATAAAAAAAAATTTTAACAACGACCAAAACAAACACTTATTCTGTTTATTCGATGGTCATTGTGGAAACGAATCAGCCAAATTTTCCCAAGAAAAATTCCCAAAAATTTTTCAAGAACTTTTACAAAAAAACCCAAATAACATTGAAAAAGCATTAACAGAATCTTTTTTAAAATTAGATGAATTAACTCAAAAAAACGAAGATTTCTTATATATGGGAAACACAGCTACAATAGTTTATATAGATAAAAATATTTTATATTGCGCAAACATAGGAGATTCAAGATGTATATTAATTGATTATGATAAACCAATAAGATTATCATATGATCATAAATGCTCTGATGAAAGCGAAAAGAAAAGAATAATTAAATTAGGAGGTAATATAAGAAATAATAGATTATTCGGTGATATTGCTATTAGTAGAGGAATTGGTGATAATGAATATAAAAAGTATATTATTTCTAATCCTTATATTTGTAAAAAAAATATTACTTATAATGAAAAGTATTGTATTATTGGATCGGATGGACTTTGGGATTTTGTTTGTGATGAAAGTGTTTATAATATTGCTGTTAATATTGATGATGGAAGTGAATTAGTTGAAAAATTAGTCAATGTTGCTGTTAATGTTGGAAGTAAGGATAATATTAGTTGTATTGTTATTTCTTTTAGAGAATGAGAATTTTTTTATTATGTTTTTTTATTTTTCTTTTTTTTTATTATATTTTTGATGATGTGTAAATTTTGAGATTTGAATTTGTTTTTATTTTTGTTGATTTATTTTTGTATCTTTTTTTATCTTTGAATTTTTATAGTTTTTTTTTGTTATATAATGATTAATTTTTATTTAAGATTTTATTCGATAAAACAATAAGAAATAAAAATAAATTTTTTTTTTTTTTTAAATTTTTAATAAAAAAAAACAAAATAAATAAGATAAAAATTCTTTTAAACTAATAATTTTTAAAAATTAAACAATTTAAAATAATATTCCAAAAAAAAACTTTAAAATTTTTTTAAACAAAAACATTTTTTACTTCTTATCAAGAATCTTATTAAACAAAATAATATCATAAGTAATAGTAGTGACCAATTCCGGTAAACCAGAAAAACTTTCTTCACTTCTAGAATAACCTTCAATATCAATTAAAGCATCTTCCCCATAAAAATCTCCTCCTTTAAAATCAATTAAAAACACTTCAATAGTTTTAGTCGCATTATCAAAATGAGGATTAAATCCAATAGATAAAACAGCTTTATATTTTTTTCCAATTTCAACATTTTCATTTTTTTTATTATTACTTTTAAACACAAATTCACCGTAAAAACTTCCATTAATTAATTTCTTAACTTTTAATAAGTTATCATCATTCATTTCAATATTTGCTGTTGGAATTCCTAATTGACCACTTCCTCTTTGAAATCCACTTACGATTTTTCCTTCTAATGTGATTTTTTCATTATATTTATTATAATTATTCCATAATTCTGCAAATTTAAATTTTCTATCTATAAAATCATTTTGATATCTTATTATAAATTCTTCTTTGTTATATTTGTCAAATTTTTCTTTTAAATTTTCAACGTTTTTAAATTTTGAAAAAAGAAATGAATCAAAAGAGGAATAATAGTTTTCTGTGTTTTCTTTATCTTTAGCTTTTTCTATTATTGTTTTTTGCTTTGAAGGAGTGTTTAATAATTTTTCATTAATATAATCTTTTTGTTCTAATATAAAAAGAGAATCTTCTTCTTTTATTTCTTTTAATAAATCTTCTAAGGAGATAATATTTTTAATTGGGATTATTTTATTAAAAATTTCCATTTCTTCTTTTCCTATAAATTCAATATATTTAGGATCTTCATAATAAATATAAAAGTTATTTTCAGGAATTAACTTTTCATTAAGTAAAAAGTATATTTGAGATAAAATAAATAATTTTGGTTTAACTGATTTATATAAATCACTAGATAAAAAGAATTTAGATAATTCATTATATATTTCATTATCACCATTTGAATATTCTTTAAAAAATAAATCAAATGTTTTTAAATGATATTGTGATAAAGGTATTTTTGGGAAATTTACTTTTGGATTTTTATTTTCACTTTCTTCATATTGTTTTATTAAAGCATATGTTATTGCAGAAAAATCAAAAATTGTAGAAAGATTTGTTATATATTTATCGCTCATTTTGAATATTAAAAATTTTTATTTATTTCTTAAAAGATTAATTTTAGAGAAAAATAATAATATTTATTTTCTAATATTTTTTTTTATTTATAAAATTATTTCTTTTCTTTTAAAAATGGAAAATAATGATTTTAAAGATTCAATTAAATTACTTTTTGATTTAAGTAATCGTTATAAAATAAAAACTAATATTGATCCTTCTTTAAATAAATATCTAAATAAAAATTTAGAAGATAATAATAATGAAAGTATTTTAACATTACCAAATTTTAAAAGTGATTTATATGAACTTTTACAACAACTTTTAGTTTTTTATAACGAAGAAGAATATATGGAAGAAAAATATATAATGTTATTAATTCATTTAATTTTTGGAGTTAATCCAACAAATTATGAAAAATCAAAAGAAAAAAATAAAATAAATAAATTTGAAAATATAAAAATAAATCAAGAAAAATTAGATTTATCATATTTAAATCAAAATAAAAAAATTTTAGAATTAATAATAATAATAATACAATTGGTAAAATGCAAAATTATTATAATGAAAATTACAATGATAATAATAATTCAAGTGAAGAAGACTTTGATTATATTTTTGAATGTGAAATTAAAAATTTTTTTTTAAAACATTTTTCTTTATTTCCTCAAAGTATTCATAAATTAATAAATACATTGTATTCTGATTTAGAAGTTGGAATAACAGAAGAAAAAGAATATTCAATGTTTATAAAAATATTATTAGAAAATAAATTAAATTTCCGTCCTTTAATATTAAGTAAAATCATTAGAACTTTAAATCAATTTAATAATGAAGAATTACTTTTATTTTCTTTAACTGAAGATAATATTGATTTATCAAATGAATATGATATTTTAAAATTAAATCAAAAGTTAAAAGGACTTGATTATATTAATAAACAAAAATTTTATAATAATTCAATAGTATATTATGATGATATTAAATATGTAAATAAAAATTTTTTAACTTCTAATTATAAAATTTCACAAAAAAAGTTTGATTCTATTTATAATATACCAAATTATAAAGAATTATTTGAAAAAAATGAAAAAGAAAAATTAGATAAAATGACAAATAAAGAAAAAATAAAGATTGAAATTGAAAAAATAAAAAATTCAATTTCTCAAACTACTTTTCAATATAAAAAAGATATAAATTCAATTACAGAACAGTTAAATTTTACTCAAAAAAGATTTAATGTAAATATAAAAAAATTAAATGAAAATTTATTAAATTTAGAATTAAAAATCGAACAAATGGATATATAATATATTATTTATTTTTTTAAATAATTAATATTATAATAAATAAATTTTAAATAAGAACTTTCTTTATTAATTTTGAAGGTTTTAATTTAAAAAAATAAAATTATTTTTTAACAACATTTAAACCTAATAAAGTAATTAAATAAAAAAAATTAAATTTTTTTCATATAATTTCATAATAATAATAAAGATGAAAATAAATCAACTTAATAAGAAATCTTTTAATTATTAAAATTCATTATTCTTTGTTAAAATTAATCCTAATAATAGAAGATTAATGTTTATTGTAATTTTATTAATATATAATAAAAGGTAAATAGAATTAAATTGATAAACAATTATAATTATAAAAATAATCTAAAAAAATTATATATATTTTTCTTTAAAAAATTATAAAACCAATTCATAAAGTTATAATTTCCATAAATAAAATTTTAAAAAAGTAATAAAAAAAAATGAACAAATATCAATCAATAATAAATACTTTTGATATATATGGATATCGTCCTCATTTATTTATAGGAAATTTCCATAGGAATGGAACTTTCTTAGGATTAATATTAACATTTTTATCATTAATATTTATGATAACTATATCTTCTTATTTTATTTTTCAATTATTTGACACAAAAAAAGTTTCTGTTATTTATACAATTAAAGGTTTAAATGATAAAATGACAGAATTAGAAGTTTCAAAAAATACTTTTTATTTTACTATTGAAATCCAAGATCCTTTTTCATATAATGCAATTATGAATGAAAGAATATTTTATCCTAAAGCTTATTATAAGAAAGCTATTAGAAATAATATAAATAATTCAACATTTAATTGGACAATAAAAGAATTAGAAATATCAAATTGTAACATTAATGATTTTAACATAAATTATCAACATTTATTTTTAAATCATCCTTTAAATCAAACATATTGTATTAAAAATCTAAATGAAAGTATTTTTGGAACATTTCAAAAAGAAAAATATTCATTTATATATGTTGATTTAATAGAATGTAAAAATTCATCAAAAAAAAAAGACTGTTTACCAAAAGAAGAAATTGATTATTATTTAAATGGAACTTTTATAGCAATAGCATTTCAAGAAATAACAATAGATCCTAAAAATTATAAACAACCAAATCAACCAATAATAAGTGAATATTATACAACAATAAGTCATAATTATTTTAAAGAAATACATATGTATTTTAAAGAAGTTGAAGTTATAACAGATGAAGGGTATTTATTTGAGAATAGAAAATCTAAAAAATTTACTCAATTTGCTGATGTTCATGATATGATTAGTTTTAAAATTAATTCTGAAAGTTTTGCTGAAATATCTATTAAAGTTTATCATAAAAGTGATATGTATTCTAGGAATTATATTGATTTAGAAACTGTTGTTGCTGATATTGGAGGATTTGTTAAATTTATTAGTATGATTTTTTATTTTATACATTATATTTTTTCTCAAACTGCAATTAATCAGAAAATTATTAATAAGTTATTTTTTATTATTAATAAAAAATATTATCGAGGTTTTAGTTTTAATAATTTTAATATTAATCAAAATAATTCTGTTAAAAATTATGGGAGAAATGTGAGAAATAATTTGACTAATAATTTATGGTTAAATGATAGTTCTAATAATAATTTCATTCAAAATAGAAATTTGAAAGGAAAAAAAAATTTTAATTTAAATGAAAATATTAATAATAATAATATTATTAATATTAATGCAATTAAAATTAAAGAATTTAAAACTTTTTCAGATAAACAAATTTGTTTTTCTCCAGAAAGTAAATTTAATATTTATAATAGAGAATTAAGTCCTTGTAGAAATAGATCTTTTAAAATAAAAAGTAAAAAATTTAAAAAATTAAATGTTAGTTATTTTGATACATTATTTTTGTTTTGTGGAATAAAAAATAAAAGAGAAAATATAGAATTATATATTAAAGGATTAAATATGATTAAAAGTAAATTAGATATGATTTATATTATTTCAGAAAGTTATAAAAATGATTTAATTAAAAGTTTAATATTAAATGAAAATCAAATAAAAATTTTAGAAAGAATGTATAAACCAGAATTAACTCAAATTGATTTTAATAATGAATTGATTAATATTGAAAATACATATGATTATTTAGATAAAGAAGCATTAGAAGCATATATTTCAATTAAAACTAATCTTTTTTCTTTTTCAGATGAAGAAAGAAGAAATAAAACAAAATTATATGATAATTTTTTTATTGAATTAGTAGAAAAACAATATTCTTTATAAATAAAATGTTTAAATTTTTAAATTTTTCTTTTAAAGTATTTTTATTATAATATATATAGTAAAAGAATAATAAAAAATATAATTAATTGTTTTTTTTTCTTCTTTTACTTTTTATTTTATAATATATAAACTTTTTACAAGGTTAATTCCTTTTAAAATATTAAAATTTTTTTTTATATAAATTCTTTTTAATTTATGAAAATTTTTCATAAACTTCAGGACTCAAATATTCCTTATATAACTTATTTAAAGTTTGACATCCAGGACAAGGATTATTGGGATGCATACACTGGATACATTTTTTCATTTTAATTCCATTAACTTCAGAATAATTTATATATTCACCCATACACCAAAAACTTCCTAATCCATATTTTGCAGCTCTTGCATATTTATTAATTAAATAATATGGTTTTAAATATTTTAATTCTTTATTAAATTCCATACATCTTTTACAAAGACAATTTCCTATTTTACATGTTCCATTACAACAACCACAATTTAAATTAGTTTTTTTTCCACAATAATATAAATTATTATTGGCTAAAAATAAATAAGAAGGAATACTAATATTTTCATTCGGGAGTGGAATTTCATTGTTTGGTCTAAATAAATTTATATATTCACCTTCTATATAATTAGCTTTATTTTTTTCTATTCCAATTATATGTGACACAATATTAATTGGTTCTTTATTTTTTTTTGGAAAAGGGTCTCCTTTAAAATTTGAGTTAGATAAATTTAAAACTATTTGTTTATGAGAATTCATTAAATGACGCATAAAATCATCAGTATAAAATTTATTTCCGCAAACTTTGCATTTATATTCTTTACATTTTGGTTTGTGCTCTTCTAAATTAATATAAGGTTTTTTACATATCGAACAAAAACTTTTAATTTGTTTTGTTAATAAATCTCTGAATATGGTATTTTCTTTTAATTTCCATTCTTTTTTACATAATGGGCAAAGATCAGGTAAATTTTTTTTCTTGTTTGAATCTTTTGCCTTATCAACACATTCTCTACAATAATTAATACTGCAATGAATACATTCTATTGGATCTCTTAATATTCCGTAACATATTGAACAATTTAAATTGTCTTCTTTCACTATAGCTATTGCCATTTTATTTATTTAATAAATAGATAATTCAGATTTACTATTTATATTTTATTTTTTTTAAATAATAATTAAAATGAATGCTTATTAATTTCTTTTCTTGATTTAGCAGATATAAATATTTATATTTGTAAATCAATGAATAAGAATAATTTAATAGGTGAAAAAAAAAGATTTGTTTTTGAAATAGAAGAAGAATTAAATAATTATGATAAAATATAAATATTTTTACAATTGTCAGTCTTTACAATTAATATTAATCCTCACACTCAAGTCCCACCCAAAATTTCAGACATTTTCTCAAGAATTTGGGGGGATAAGTTCCAGTTAAGTCAGGTAAAATACATAATCTTAAACTAGTTGATAATTCTACCAAAAAAGTGATAATCAATGTTTTTCAACAAATAAAAAAATTCAAACCTTTATAAATCTAAAAGAATTAATATTGTACAAATGAGTGAAGAATTATTTTTTTTTAATTTTTTATTTTTTTAGTGTCTTAATTTTATGAAATTAAATGAATTCCACAATTTATTCCTTCCAATTGTAATTTAAAATTTAAATAATTTAAGTACATTGATTTGAAACAACAACTAAATGTTTTTTTTTATGTAATTGGAACCATATGATAAATAAATTTATAGATTCTCTTTGTTATCAAGTTTTTTTTGAATTCGATTTCCTTTTTTGACAAAAAAAAAAAAAAAAAAAACCTCCTGTAAACAAAATTTCATAAAATTCAAAATGTAAAAGAATACAACTCCGTTTTACCCTGTTCAGCAATTATTTTTACAAAAAAAAGAAAAAAAAAAAAAAAAAAAACCTCCTGAAAAAAAAAATCATAAAAATTTTTACTAGGACACAACTT
>JAEEGI010012064.1_pt1 | contig 18540 bp, 8 predicted proteins | sample 8958751 | NCBI WGS metagenome assembly JAEEGI01 (sample SAMN16246545, study PRJNA631951) | gut metagenome | biome: gut microbiome; feature: rumen; material: KS-attached | host: Bos | place: Iran: Karaj | collected 2018-10 | reverse complement strand
AAAAAAAAAAAAAAAAAAAAAAAAAAAAAAAAAAAAAAAAAAAAAAAAAAAAAAAAAAAAAAAAAAAAAAAAAAAAAAAAAGAAGAAGAAAAAAAAAAAAAAGAAGAAGAAGAAAAAAGAAGAATGATGATGAAGAAGAAAGAAGAAAAAAAGAAGAAGCTGATAACAATTTTAGATTTTGAAAAAAAACCAACAAGAAGGACTATAATAAATTCCCCTCATTCAAAATACTCAATAAAAAAATGTTATTGTACAATGGAAGAATTATATTTTGTATCTCAAGAAGATTTTATGTTAAACCATCCAGAAACAATTCCAATGAAAGAGGAAATAAGAAATAAAAGATATGAAAATTATGAAGAAATGAGAAAAAAGAAAATAGAATCAATAATAAAATTTAGAGAAGAATTATTAAAAGCTGAAGAAGAAATGAAAAAAGAAAGAGAAGAAGAAGAGGAAAAACCAAAAAAAAAAAGAAAAAGTATTGTTGTTGAACATGCAGAAGATTTAGCAAATAAACAAGTAACAATAATGAAAGAAAAGAATAAGAAAGAATTAGCTGAAATAGTAAAATATGAATTAGATAAGGATTTATTAAATGATAAAATGAGGAAAGAACATAATGAATTAATGGATATGGAATTAAAAAAAAATGATCCTGAAGGTTATAAGAAAAAAAAAGAGAAAGAAGAAAAAGAAAGAAAAAGAAAAGAAGAATTAAGAAAGAAAAAAGAAGAAGAAGAAAAAGATAGAAGAATATCAACTGAAGAAAGTAAAATAACTGAATCTGATAAAAATAGAAATATGAATATTAATGATAAAAATAAACCAAGTGGAGGAGCTGCTGCTTTAATTCAATTAAATGAAAATAAAAGAGCAATTGAACAAGCTAAAAAAAGTCAAAATTATGAAATGAAACAAATTAAAATTTCTAAGAAATTAGAAAGATTAGATCATCAACAAAAAATGAAAATAGAAAAAGAAGCAAGAATAAAAAATCAAAAATTAGAAAGAATAAGACAAAATCAAGAAAATAATATTATTGAAAATTATGAAAGAAAATTAAAAATAATGAAAACAATTCAAAGTAAAGATTTAACTTGTTATGAAATTAAAAATGTAATTACTGATAGCAATGATTCAAAAGGAGAAGATAGAACTGAATTTTTAATAAGGAAAAAAGATTATATAGATAAATTAAGAAAAAAAGAAGAAGATAATAGAGAAAAATTAAGACAAGAATTAATAGATAAACAAATTAAATATGAAAGAGCAAGACAAGATGCAAGAGATGTTGTTATTAAAAAAAATAAAGATTTTGCTGATATTGAAAAAAAGAGAATTGATGATATTTTAAAAGCTCAAACAATTATGAAAAAAGGAATTAATAAGGAAGTTTGTGATGAATTAGATAAAAATTTTTATGATAATAAACATTTACATTTAGTTACTGATAATTTTGTTAAAGAAAAATATAAAGATGAGGAAAAAAATGATGAAATTGAGGAAAAAGAAGAAAGAAGAGAAAATAAAAATGATGTAAGTAAACAAAGTAAAAATAAAAGTCAACAAAGTAAAAAAGAAGAAAATAAAAGTCAACAAAGTAAAAAAGAAGAAGAAAATAAAAGTCAACATAGTAAAAAAGAAGAAGAAAATAAAAGTCAACATAGTAAAAAAGATGAAGAAAATAAAAGTCAACATAGTAAAAAAGAAGAAGAAGATAATAAATCAAAAAAATCAAATGAAGAAGAAAATGAAACAAAATTATCTGAAAAAGAAATTAGAGAATATGTTGAAAAATACAGAAAACAATTACTTCAATCTTATAAAACATTAATTAATGAAGAAAGGAAAAATGAAGAAGAACGTCAAAAAAATTTAAATAATTTAATTAAAAAATCTGATAAAGAAGCTTTAGAAAAACAATATGGAAAAATAAGAACTATTGCTAATATGAGATTAGAAAAAGAAAAAGAAAAAATTAAAAAAAAAGTTGAATATTATGAATTTTCACTTAGAAGAAATAATGAAGAAGCTGAAAAAGAATATCAAAATAAAAAACAAAAAAAAAATCAAAATGAGTAAAAAAAAAAAAAAAAATTAAATAATAATTTAATTTTAAAAGAAATTATTTTTATTTGAAATTTTATCTTAAAAACTTTATTATTAAATTCAAAAATTTATTTCCAAAAAAAAAACTAAATTTATTAAATAAAAAAAAAAAACAAAAAAGAACAAATTTTAAATCTGAGAAGTAGTTTGTTGTAATCTATTACAAGTATTTTCAAGAACATCAATAAGAACTTCTTCATTTTGTTCTCTTTCTTTTCTTTCATTAGACAAATCATTTTTCATTCTATCATTCATTATTTTAATCATTTCTAAAATCCCTTCTTGAGTTTCTTCTCTATTTTTTTTTTCTCCTTGTATAACAGCATCAATTTTTTGAATTTCATCATTTAATCTCATCATTGCATTATTATCAGCTTCTTCTCTTTCAGTTTGTTCCATTTTAAAACCAGTTTGAATTTTTGGTAATTCTTTTTCAAAATAATTTTCTAAATTTTCTATTGAATCATATCTTGTCTTTGATTGATTTTGTAATTCATTTTTCACTATATTAAATTTTTCTTCTAAATATTGTGCTACTTTAACTTCTATTTCTTTCTTAGCTTGTAATTCAGCATCAAATTTTTCAAATATTTTTTCTTCCATTTTCTTCATAAAATCCATAAATTCATTATGTGCTGCTTCTCTTTTTGAAGAATCATCTTCTAAAGTTTTTTGAATTACTAAAATTTGTTCTTTAACATCATTAAATTTTTGATTATTGTTTTCTTTAGTTTCTTCTATTGAATTGTAAATATTCATTGTTTTTTGTTCGTATTGTTCGAATTTTGTTGATTTTTCATTTTCTATTACTGTACTTATTCTACCTAATTTCTCAGCTAATTTCTGCATTCTATCATTATTTGTTCCCTCTCCACTCATATTTAATTTTGATTTTGATAAATAACTCGAATTGATACCTGACATTTTTATATTTTAAAAAAGTGTAATTGAAGCTTTTTATATTTTATTTTATGAATATAAATAATATATTTTATAATTTTTTTTTTTTTTTTCCATTTTTTTAAATGTCGGAATTATTTTAAATTTATAATATGGATTATGTAATGAATATAATGAAATAAAGATAATGAGCATCATTTATAAAAGAACCAATAAATCAATTAATTTTGTCTTTAAATGTGGACATCAAATTAACATTTAAAATCTTGAATGATTTGGATTAAGTTTTTTGTTTTGTTCATCAAAAAAATTTCGACAAATTTTTAGAAAATAAAAAAAAATTTAAATTTAACATTCATTATGAATTTCACAAGGATATTGAAAGTAATATAAATTTATGTGAAAGATCTTTATGTGTTCATGATAGACAATTTATTTTTATGTTGTATTATTGATAAAAAATGAAATTATTATCTTGTGAAATATGAAGAAGAAAATTTTTGAAAAAGGAAAAGCACATGAAAATAATATTTTTTCATATGTTGAATTAAATAATGAATAATTGTTTCTGGAGGATATGAAGATGGATGTTCAATTAAATTATCTAAAGAATAATCATTTAAAATTTTTTCTTAATTTTATATTTAATTTTACAAAAATAACATAAAACAATCACTTTTTCCATATATTAAAAAAATATAAAAATTTTTATTTTCATTATAGAATTCAAAAAGATTTTTTACATATTCTCTTTCTATTGAAAAAGATGAAATAATAATTTTAAATATAATATTCAAATATCTTTTATAAACCTTAGTTTAAAAAAAAATAAAATAATATTTAAAAAAATGGAGAATGGAGAATGGAGAATGGAGATTGGATTTGTGCCTGATCCTAATTCACAAACTCCAAAATAAATGAAAATAATAAATATTATATTTTTTTTTTTATTCTTTTTCTTAATATTTTAAGATTTTTTGATGTCTAAAGAAGAAATTAAAGAAATATTCCAAAATAATCAAGAAGAATATGAAAGTTATGAAGGAAGTGAATCTTCAGAAAATTCAATAGAATTAAATACTTTAGTGATAAATAAAGAAATTTCAAATACAATAACAATAGATAATGATTCATATCATCAATTAATTACATTTCTTCAAGATTTAATTAAAGATAATGAAACATTAAAAAAAAAATTAAATAAATCTTATTTTTCAAAATCAATTCAAACAGAAAAAATAAATATAATTGATGAACAAATTGATAAAGAAAAAGAAAAGAAAAAAAATGAAATGAAAAATTTAGAAATTATAAATAAAGAATTGAAAGAAAAATTAGAAGAATTAAAAATAGAAAATGATAAGAATTTAAAACAAATAGAACAGTTTAAATTAGATTTAAAAAATCAAAATGATTTATATTTAAGTAAATTAAATAAATTAGATTTAGAAAAAAAAGAATTAGAAAATCAAATTCAAAAATTAAAAGAAAATGGACAAAGAAATAATTTTAGAGAAATTTATTCAAATCCAAAACTATTAAATAATATTACAAATTATATAAATTATGAAGATAAAATTTCCTTATCAAAATCAAATAGTAAATTATTTCATGAATTATTTTTTAAAACAAAAAGTGAAGTTTTAGAAAAAAAATTAAATCAAAAAGAAGAAATGATTAATAATTTTAATAAAGAAAATATTTACTCAAGATTTAAAATAAATGAATCAGAAATAGAAAATTTATATAAAGATTATATTTTAGGTGATAAAATATCAGGGAAAGATTTAAGAGATGAAATAGTTCAATCTTTAATTTTTTTAAAAAAATTTGTTAAAATTCCATTAAAAAATTTTAAAGGAGGTTTAAGTGAAAAACAGGAAAAAGGATTTTTTGCGAAAAATGCAAAAGGTTCTTTATTTGGAAGATTAAGTTCTTTTATTAAAGGAGAAGAACAATCAAATGAAGAAAATATATTTAATTTAGATGAAAATGAAGATGCAGTAAATAATAATTATAATACAATTAAATTTACTGATGAAGAATTTAAAAATATAATTGAAACTGATAGAACTATTTTAGAAACTTATAATACTGATAAAACTATTAATGTTAAATTTGAATATGAAAAATCAGATAGTATTAAAGAATTATTAAATGAATATTTTAAATCACAATTACCTAAACCTGCATATAATAATTTTTTGACAAAAATTTGTGACATTTTTCCTGATTTATTATATGCAAGTTTTTGTGCTTTGAAAGATATAAAAAATTTAGAAATTGTAAAATATACTTTATATTGTAGATATATGAGAGCTCAATTAAAAATAGATGAATTATATTCTGAAATTCAAGATTTAAATCAATTCGCAGAAAGTTCAAGAGCAATTAAAGAAATGTTATTGAAACAAAAACATGAAGCTGATATTAAATATAATAATTCTTTAATGATTATTACCCAAGTAAATGAAGAAAAAGGAAATATTCAAAAAAAAGTGAATGAACTAGAACAAGAATTAAATAATAGTTCTAAGCAATTCGATGATTATAAAATGCAAATTTCTAATGAATATAAAAAAATTAAAAATGATTTTGAATTAATTCAAAAAGAAAAAGACTTATTAAAAGGAACTTTATTAGATTTTAAAAATTATTTTATGAAATTTATTGGTAATGATGGAGAAATTATTGAAAAATAAATGTTTTTATTATTTAATATTTTAAGTGAAAAATATAAACAATTTTTACAAGTAGATTTTATTAAATTCGAGAATAATTTATAATTAAATTACAAATTATTTTATTCATAAAAGTTAACTAAAAAGTCATTTATATCAGCAAGTTTTCCTCCATCAATAACAGTTTGAGTAAGCCAATCATCTTTAAGAACTTTAATATTTTTATTGGTTTTTTTTTTTAATTCTTTAAATTCTTTTTTTTTCATTTTATCTTTATTAATTATTATAAAATTAGTATTTTTCGATAAATCACATTTTCCACCTAAAGTCTCAATTAACATTTCATTTCCTCTCAATTCAGTCCAATTATAATATGAACTGGGAAAATAAAATTCTAAATTTTTAAAAGATGAAAGTGGAATTTTAAAACTAAAAGGAAATAAATTTAAATAATCATCAAATTCAACTTTTTTTTTCATTTCAATACATTCATCAATATATCTATGAGATACAATTAAATGTTTATAATCTTGATTTGCTTCAATAAAATCATTCCATTCCTTTAAATAACCATCATTTAATATTATAATTTTAGCTCTTAAAACTTTAATCTTAGATTCATCATAAACTATATCTATTAATTCACCATGATTTTCAATTATTTTTTCTTTAATAATATTATATTCTTCTGGTGAATAAGTTTTAGTAACAATTGAAAAAGTTTCTCCTTTAAATAAATCACTTATTATATAATTTTGTTTTCTATTTTTAATTAAATTTATCGATAAATTATCAGAAAGAAATGGTTTAAATGGTTTATAACTTTTTATATCTTGAATTTCTCTAAAATAAATTGAATCTATTATAAAATTGGGAGTTGTGAAAATTGGTTTTATTTTGTTGTTAAAAACTTCTAATTCTTGAATTGTTTCAAAAGAAAAAGGAACAATTATATAATTAGTTAATGGAATTACTTTATCAAATACCATTCCATTACAATATGAAATTAATTGAAATAAACATTTTTTTATTTTTGGATTTCCAAATTCTCTTATATGAAATATTTTTCCTAAAAATAAATTTTGAACTTCATCAAAATTTTCTATAATCTTTTTTAATTCTTCAAATTTATTTATAATATCATCTAATTGATATTTATACTCTGAGAATTCTAAAAATTTATTATACAAAATACAATCTTCAAACCATTTTTCAGATACAATCTTGTCTTTATATTTATTTATTTCTATCATTTCTTTATTTGTAAAATTTAATCCATTTTTAAATATTATTACTTCTGATTCTTTATATGATAAAATTACACTTCCTCCTTTTTCTTCTATTTTGTTTTTCATTTTTAAATATTTTTCATCAGAAAAACCAAAAAGATAAAATGAAACATTATAAAAACAAGGTAAATAATATTTTTTATTAGTTAAATCTAAATTGGATTTATCATCTAAAATCCAATTTTTATTAACAATAATAATTTTATTTTGTTTAGCAATTATTGATTTTTTGGTATTAATCTTATTTGAAATTAATACTGAAGTTCCTTTTTTTAAATTTTCTTCATATTTTCCATCTTCCTCCTCTATTCTTTCTTTAATTTTATTATTTTCTTCATCTTCAAATCCAGAAGTACAAATTAATAATCCTTTTAATCTGGGAATTTTTTTTATTTTCTTTTTTTTCATATCCTTACCATTCATTCTTTATTCAAATTTGAATAAAGTACAAATTAAAAATTAAATAAAAAGGGTTAATTTTTTCAGTAAAAATTTAAATCATAAATTTAAAATAAAATTCAAATTAATTTAAAATTCATTAAAAAAATAAATATTTTAGAAATGAAAAAAACTAATGGTAACATTAAATATTTGTTTTGTTTTTAAAGATAAATTCACAATTGAATTATTTAACATATTTTTCAAATAAACATTCTTAAAGAGAATGAATATTATCATATAGTCAAAATGAAACCCAAAATTTTGGAGCTAGAATTGAATATAATGTACAAAGAGGTAATACTGCAATTTTTCTTGTGATATTAAAACTTGGGATTTCAATGGTGATGATCCTAAATCAAGTGGAAAAATTGGCATTACAGAATTAATAATATTGGATATAAAGCTAGGTTTCTTTGGAATAGAGATAGTTATCTAGCTTCTTATTTTTTACTATTCCTCCTAATTTACTCACTGTTCCTTTAGATTTTCAATCAGTTCAAGGGAAGAAGAAAATGAAAATAAAAATGAATATAGTGAAGAAAGGGAAGAATAAATAATTTAAAATTTTATAATAGTATTTTTAATCAGATTTTTTTTTTTTTTTCCCCTTAAATTTTTTTTTTCCTAAAATAATTTATTTTTAATGTATTTTTAAAGATAATTTATAAATTATTGTTAGTTTTAAGTTTATTTTATTACTTTTTTAATTATTGAGTTTTTAGTTATTTTAATTTTTTATTTGTTGAAAATCAATAATTTTAATCAAAATAAATGAAATAATTTTTTGAATATAAATCAATATACATTAAAAATAATCAATTAAAGATTTATATAAATGTTATTTATTTCAAAAAAAAAAATATTATAATTATTTTCAAATGAAAAATGAATTAAATATAATTGAATATGTCAGAATATATTTTAGAATCGTTTTATAATTATTTAATGAATATAGGAATGATAGACATAGATTCAGTAAATCAATTAAATGAAATTTTTCAAGATATAATTAATCAAGATTCAAATATAGATTTTCAAAGTGCAATGAGTTCCTCTTTGATATTCTTTTTAAATAATATGACAGAATATCAACAAAAATATTTTAGTATCAATTTAATAATAAAATTCTTCGAAAAATTTTTAGAAGAGAAAATAGCAAAATTAAAAAATATATTTTATATCACATCAAAAATAACAACGTTATATATGTATAAATATTTTTTAAAATGGAAAAACACAACATTAAATAAATTAAACTGTAAAATTTATAAATCAAACTCTTTACTACCATTATATAAAACAAATAGCATAAAAAAACAAAATAAATCATTCTCATCAAAGAATAATTTAGAAGAAACATCTTGGATTAAAAAAGAAAAAGAATCATTAAGTCATTGTACATTTAATCCAAATATAAATAAAAGTAAAAATAGATTTAATTCTCAACCAAATATAAAAAGTGAGATTTCAGTTTTTGATAGATTATATCAATATAATAAAAAATATTTTGCGAAAAAACAGTTAAAACAAGTTGAATATGATAATATTAAAAATGCACAATTAACTTTTCAACCTTTTAAATCAGTTAATTACAATAATAATAACAATGGAAAATTGAACAATAATTTAAATTTTGAAGAAAGACAAAAGACTTTTTTAGAAAGTAAAAAAAATCACAAAGACAGAATTGAAAATGAGATTAATGATGATTTCAACAGAGAATGTTATTTTAATCCGAAAATTCATAAAATGGAAAAATTAAAAAAAATGGATATCTTAAAAAATGGATATGAAATAAATATTCCAGCTTATAAAAGGTTATATAATGATGTTAAAAGAAGAAGAAATAAAAGTAAAAAATTAATTGATGAATATAATATGAAAATAAATGAACAATGTAATTCTATTCAACATTCAAATTCTTGTGTTGATTATAATAAAATTGATGAATTATATAATCAATATAAAACTAAAAATGAAAAAAGACAAAAAATAAAAGAAAAATTGGAATTTGAAGAAGGAATTACTTTTCATCCTTATGTTAATAAGAATAATTTATATTATAATAAAATTAAAAATGATTTTTTTGAAAGGAATAATCAGTATTTATATAATAAAAATAAATTTATTGAAGATTATCTTAGTAAAGAAGAGGAAAAATTAATTCAAAGTAAAATTGAAAATAAAAAAAATAGGAAATATTCTCAAATTGAAAAAGAACAAATTACAAAAAGAATTATTGAAAGATTATATAGAGAAAATAAAACTTTAAATAATAATAATAATTATGAAGATGAAGAACAAAAAAATTCAGTTGAAAAAAATAATACAAATTACTTTTGATTTATTATATTTAATATATAAATAGAAAAATCTTTTTTTGTAATATTTAAAATAAAAATATTATTAAATAAATCAACTTATAAATAAAAAAATATTTTTTTTTTCATTCAAGATAAATTTTTGAAAAAATGGATAAAAAAAGAAAAAGAAAAGAAAATAAAAATGAAAATATGGATATAGATGAAAATGATTTAATAACAATGGAAGTAAATGATAAGGAAAAAGAAATAATAAATATAGAATTTATATTTTCAAATATTTTAGAAGAAAATTTTCAAGAAATGAAAAATTTATTAAAACCAAATTATGAATTTGAAGATATTTATGTAGGAGATTTAGCAGATTTATTAATAAAAAATCATGAAGATGTTGGTACAACAATAAAAGGAGATGATAATATATTTGCTTTATTTTCATATATTCCTTTTTCATTTTATTTATCTCAAAAAAATCATGATAAAATAATTGATAAATATTATTCTTTTTTAACAAAAAAAATAAATGAGTGTTTGAAAGATGAAAATGAAAAGAAAAAAATGTTAAGTATATTAAATGATAAAAATAATAATTTTGGTATTGTTATTAATGAAAGAGTAATTAATTTACCTGAAGAAACTATTCCTCCAGCTTATAATTTAATTTGTAAAGAAATTAATGAATGTAAAGAATGTGAAGGATATGATAAACAATATGACTTTAATTATTTTATTATGATTTCAAAATTTGTGAAAATATTAAATAGAAAAAAAGATGAACAAAAAGAAGCATATTATAAATTTGAACATCCACATTTTGTTAAAAAATCCATATGTAATTTAGAATATAAAATTCCTTATCAAGAAAAAGATTTAGGTATATTAGAAAATCAAAATGAACCTCAATATATTAATATTTTATTTATTAAAGACACTGACTATTTTTTTATTCTCAAAAAAGAACTTGGATGTGATATATAATAATTAAATAAATTGAAAAAAATAAAAATAAAAAAATTAACTTTAATTTCAAATAAATAAATATTATTTTTAAATTATTTGTTCAAAAAAACATTCACAATATAGAAAAGTCAGAATATGTAGAGTTAATTAAATCATTTTCAATAGTTTATCTTTAATTGAAAATTAATTCATAATTTATGAGAATTTCTATTGAATAAAGTTATGTATTTTGATATTATTTCAAAACATTTTTAATAAAATAATATAAACTTTTATGTTTTGTTGATTAAAATCAATATTTATAAAACATTTAATTTCTTTTTTAAATATATCAAACAATTAATCAAAGTTAATTTGTTTTATTAATTTTTAAAATTTATATTTAATGAGAATTTTAGATTATTTGAGATAAATTATTGATTTTTCACTATAAAGTTCATTAGGATTGTTCATTTGATGCTTTAATGAATTGATTTTAAAATTATTTCATTAAAAAAATAAGATTTCTTAATTTATATTTAATTTAAATTCATAAATTCTTTTAAAAACCAAAAATAAAAATCAGCAAAAAACAAATTAGAAAACTATCCTTTTTCTAAAAAAATGAATAATTTCCCTCCAAAAAAATGAAAAAAAACAAAAAAAATAAAAAAAATAATAAAATAAAAAAAAACCACCTAAAAAAATTAAATATCCACAAAAAAAAATTAAAATATCATTCAAAATGGAAAGTAACAATCAAAATGATTCAGTCCCAAAGGACTCGGATTCAGAGATGATATCCAACTGGGATGAAAGTGTTGAGACCTTCGATGAACTTAATCTCAAATCCGAGTTACTAAGGGGCATCTATGGCTATGGTTTCGAGAAACCATCAGCCATCCAGCAGAAGGCGATCCTCCCAATCATAAAACAGCGAGACGTGATCGCTCAGGCACAGAGTGGTACAGGTAAAACAGCAGCATTTGCTATAGGTTCCTTACAACTAGTAGATGTAACAAAGGATGAGATTCAGTGTCTGGTCCTCTCTCCTACACGTGAGCTCGCTCAACAAACAAGTATTGTTTACCAATTCTTAGGTGAGTGTCTTAAAGTAAAAGTGACTTTACTTATTGGAGGAACTAAAGTTGGTGCTGATTTAGATAAGTTAAGAGAAGGTCCTCAAGTTCTTGTTGGATCGCCTGGAAGAGTGCTTGATTTAATTAGAAGGAAACAAATATCTCTTGCTTATTTACAAACTTTTATTTTAGATGAAGCTGATGAAATGTTAAGTAAAGGTTTTATTGAAAATATTAAAGAAATCATTTCTCTTATTCCTACAACTACAAAAATATTACTCTTCAGTGCTACTATGCCAAAGGAAATAGTTGAAATTACAACTAAATTTATGAAAGATCCTGCTAAGATATTAGTTAAAAATGAGGAATTAACACTAGAAGGTATTAAACAATATTATGTTTATTTAAAGAAAGAAGATAAATTAGATGTATTATTACAAATATATCGTGGGATTGAGATAGCTCAAGCAATAATATATTGTAATTCAAAGAGAAGTGTAGATTTCGTAAGTGAAGAATTGAAAAAAAAAGGACATATGGTTTCATCAATACATGGTGATTTAAAACAATTTGAAAGAGATCAAGTAATGAGAGATTTTAGAAATGGAGCAACAAGAGTTTTAATAACAACAGATTTATTAGCGAGAGGAATTGATGTTTATCAAGTTAGTTTAGTTATTAATTATGAATTACCTAGAGAAAAAGAAACTTATATTCATAGAATTGGAAGAAGTGGAAGATTTGGAAGAAAAGGTAATGCTATTAATTTCGTTACTCCTGCTGAAAAAGATGAATTAGATAATATTCAAAAATATTATAATACTACTATTGAAGCTTTACCAACTGATTTAAGTGAATTGAAGTAAAGGGTTTTTTAATGTTTTTAATTCTTTTTGGGTCTTATGTGTAATTTTTCGTTTTTTTGTTGGAGTTTGGTTGTTGAGTTTTGATATAATTTTGATTAGAATATTCATTTTTTTCTTTTGATTTTGAAATTTTTTTTTTGAATTTATTTTTTGAAATTTTGTTTTTCAGTAAATTTATTGAATATTAGTTTAAATTGAAAGAATGTTTTTCAATAATTGATTTGGCAAATAAAAGGCATTAATATAAATAAATTGTTTATTCAAAAATTTTGATTAAAATTAATTTATTTTAAAATTATAAAGATTTTTGGAGAATGAAAATAAAGTGAGTTTCTTTAAAATTGTTGGTTTTTTGAATTTTCTTCGTTGATTAATATATTTATTTTCTGTTTTTTCATTTATTGAATATAAATTAAGTTGTTGAATTAAATTATAAATTATTTTAAATAAATTAGTATTCTAAATTTTATTTAATTTTTTGATTTATATTTAATTATTTCTCTATTGTTTTAGTAACATTTATTTTTATTGAAATTGATTTTTTTTACATTTAAGGAAATTAATGAAATTTATGGTCTATATGTATAAATGATTAAGATGATATTAATTACTATAAAGATTTAAAATCAATTATTTTTTAATCAAGTAACTGAATTTTTAAAATAAAAAATCTTTATTTAATTTATTTAAATTTTATTTTTTAATTTGCATATTTAGCTTATTTAAATTATTTACAAATATAAAATATAAAATAAAAGTAATACATATTATTTAATTGGATTTTAAAAATATTAAATATTATTCAAAAATTTATATTTCAATTGATTTTATAATAAAAGATAAAACTTTAAATAAAAATATATGATAATAAATATAAATTCGTTTTTATAATATAAAAATAAAATAAAATGGAAAAGCAAAATATGCCAATCAAAATTATGCCTAAAAAACACTTAAAAAGTAATAAAAATATATATATTTTTAGATTCTAAAAATACTTTTCAAACAACTCTATTAAACAATCTTTTAAGTGCTGATAAAAATATTTCTATATCCCCTTTATCAATATATCAAGTAGTCACTTTAGTATCAAATGGAACAATAAATGAAACAAATAAAGAAATATTACAAGCACTTGTTCCAGATTCAGAAATTACAAATAAAACTCAATCAGATTTAAATTCAAGCAATCAAAATATTATAAATTTTTATAATTCTAATAATGAAAATATTAAAATAGCAAATGCTATTTTAACTAAAGAAGCTTTATCACAAAGTTTTACTAATGTTTGTAAAAAATATAATACTTATGTTGGGATTTTAGAAAGTATAAAACAAGTTAATAATTGGTGTAATGAGAAAACAAATGGAAAAATAAAAGAGATAATTGATGAAGGAAAAAGTCTTGTTAATGTAGTAATGATTTTATTAAATGCTGTTTATTTTAAATCAAATTGGAAATATAAATTTAATATAGAAAATACGATAAAAAGAGAATTTAAAAATTCAAATAATGAAATTGTAAATGTTGACACAATGTTTAAAGAATTTGAAACAATAATGTATTATGAAGATGAAAAAATAAAAATGATTGAATTACCTTATCAAGATGAAAATTTAAGTATGATTATTATATTACCTTCAGAAAAATATTCTTCAGTAATTGATTATATTAATAAAGAAAAAGAAGATTATAGCAAATTTTATAATAAATTAAATGAAACAAAAAATGTTAGATTATATTTACCTAAATTTGAAATTGAATTTTATGCTTCATTAGTTGAATCTTTTAAAAATATGGGAATGAAATTAGCTTTTACTACTGATGGTAATTTTGATAAATTATTAAAAAATAAAAAACTTAATCATGATTTATATATTGAAGATATTCTCCATAAAACTTATGTTAAAGTTGATGAAGAAGGAACTGAAGCTGCAGCTGCTACTGCTATTATAGTTTCTAAAAGATGTATGAAAATTTATATTGATATGATAGTTGATCATAGTTTTATTTATATGATTAGAGATAAAAGAATTAAAGATATTAATGGTAATGAAATGATGTTATTTATTGGGATAATAAATAATCTAAAATAAATAGAAATATTTATCAAAACTTTAATTTAAGAATTACTTTTATTTTAGAAAAATTTTATTTCTGAAAATTTAATTATAATGATTTTACTTTTTAAATTTTTAATTTATAAAAATGATACATTCAACAATAAAAAATTTATTAAAATAATTTGAGCCTTCTTCGGTTATCTTCATTTTTATTTGTTATTATATTATTTTCAACCTTAATTGATATCTTATCCAAATATCATCTAAAAAATTTATCATTTCATTTGTGAATATATTTTTTTTGTAGAAATGATTTATGATATTTTTAAAGTCATAAAAATTTTATTTTAATAAAAAAATGAAAATAAATCATCAATCATTAAAATGAAATATGAACTTAATTAATTTATTAGATTTTTATTAAAATAAATGGTAAATCCTAATATTAATGAAAGAATTAATTTGAAGATTTTTTTAATTATCCTTTCTCACAAATACAAATAATAATTTAGCTTCTTGAAATATAATATACCATAAAATTATTATAGTCATTGTTCTAATTACAAATGTAAGACACATGAATAACACAATCAGAATTCATATAATATTATTAACAAATTTTTTTAAAAATTGTAATTGAATATAATCATAATAGTAGGTGAAAAAAAAGATTAATGAATTAATTTGTTGTATTGAACAGATTCGTTAGTGAAAATAATGAATAAAAAAATGTTAAAAAATATGTTATATAAAAAAAGAATTAAAGGTAATTATTTATGATTAAACTCTAAAAAAGAAGATATGAAAAATTTTTGATAAAGAATTAATTAGAATAGATAATAATAATAAAATAAATTGAAATAAATTAAATGGTATAAATTTTTAGAGAAAAGAATTGGATATATTATAGTTATAAATATAATTATTGGTAATATCAAAAAAAAGGTAAATTAAAAGAATCCAAATATGAATAATATAAGGAATTAAGAAGTATATATTATTGTTATTCTAAATTAAATGATAAAAATAAACCATTATAAACATACACACACTTTTATATGAATTAAATCATGATAGAAATTTACATAATAGGAGATATAAAATGTATTATATATTACCTTATAATTAAGTAGAAATTGAGTTCAAAAAAAATAATATAAATATTATGTGCTTAGATGGTATGTTAAAAGATGATAAAATAATATATTAATCCATTAAATAAGTGGAGGTATGATTCAGAAAAAAAATTTACCATAAAATAATGAACTTCTCGTTTGGTTTAATTATTAATTATATTTAAATATGAAATATGAACAAACTTGCTGGGACATAATTAACTAACTTATTCACGTAGAATGAATGAAATAAATATAAAAAGAAATTTATTTTATTATATCATATAATAAAATTTTGGAATAATATTTTTGTTAATTATAAGATACTAAGTATTATTTACGCCTAACGTTTTCCATAAAAAAATTTCTGTTGTTTAATAAAAAATTTTAGATAGCCAAATATTATAATAATTTGTTCTATTATATTTTTATTTTTTTTAAATTGTTTGTTTGTTAGAATAAATTATTAATTTATATAAATTTTTTTATCATAAAAAGAAGAAATAAATTTATCATTTTTATGAAATATTAATTTCATTTATAAAAATTATTATAATAAAGTTATATTAATTAAAAAGTAAATAATATTTTATTTATTAAATATAAAATTAGTTATGATTTTAGATGAAAATATTCATAAGAATTCCTCCATAAATTCAAAATAACATTTTCAAAGTTTGGTGTTTATATTACACCTCTTTTTGACCATCATTTTATTAATATAAAAAATAATACACAATATTTAAAAAAAAATAAAAATAATTTTAGTCTTTAAAACTTATTTTAAAACTTTTTTTCGATAATATTTTTTTATCTTCAGATATTATTTCACAATTCTTATTCAAATTTTTAAAAATAGAATTCATATCTTTAACATTATTAGTATTAAAATTAGATAAATTTAAATAAGTTAAAGAAGTACAATTATAGAACATATGATTCATATTATTAACATTATTAGTATTAAAATTAGATAAATTTAAAGAAGTTAAAGAAGAACAATAACGGAACATAAAATTTGTATTTTTTAAAGTAGTTTTTGAAATCATTTTAATCTCATTTTTATCTTTTTTTTCAAATATATATTCATAACAAAAATCTATTTTTTTATTATTTAAATATATTTCACAATTTTCTTTTATTTCTTTTTCATTTTCAATTGATTTAATATTTTCCCAATCCCATTTAGGATTTTTTCTTTTAACTTCTTCATAAGAATTTAATATTTGATTTGGTTGATTTATTTTATCTTTTTTAATATCATATTCACATATAAGATAATTATTTGATTTTAAATTTATGAAATTGATATTAAAATTATTTTCTAATTGATCTTTTACTTTTTCTAAAATACCAATATAATATTTTTTGTAATTATTCTCTTCATCATTTTCATATATTCTTGTATTTTCTTTAATTAATTTCATTTCTTTAAAAAATGATTGAATATCATTTTTTAATTGAGTTAATTTATTTAACCTTTTTTCAATCTCTTTAAATAACATTTCAATTTGTTTTATTTCATCATTATTTAATCCTATATTATTAAAAGGAATAGTATTATGATTATTATGTTCATCTAAACAAGATTCACATATATTTAATTTACAATTTTTACAATAATAATTTAAATTATAAGAATGTTTTTGACATTTAAAATTGAAATAAGGAATATTATCTTTATCATCTTGTTTAAAAAATTTATGATTAAAATATTGTTCCCAAGATAATCTTTGATTTGGATTACTTTTTAATAATTTGTTCATTAAATCATTTAAATCTTCATTTGGAATTGTTTTAATTTTTTTACCAGAATTAATATCATTTAATAAAATATGTTCATTCTTTCCATTATAAGGATATTCTCTAAAATACATATAATAAATAAGAATACCTAAACTCCATAAATCACTCTTTGATAAATCTTTTTCATCATTTATAACTTCAGGAGCCATAATTAAAGGAGTTCCAGAAAAACTCAAAGAATTACTTAATTCTTTTGTAAAACCATAATCAGATAATTTAATAGTATTATTATTTAATTTATCTAAAGATATTAAAATATTATTTGGTTTTAAATCTCTATGAATTAATTTTTCTTTTAACATAATTTTAAAAGTATTATTTAATTCATTCAATACTTTTTTTATTTCATCAATTGATAATGGAGTATTTCTTTTTTTAGTTAAAAAAGATTCTAAATTGTATTCACAATATTTCATTACAATGTAATAATAAGTATTTGATTCGATAAGTTCAATGAATTCAACACTATTTTCATTTTTGAATTTTTTCATTAATTTAACTTCTCTTTGTATTATTTCTCTTGGATTCTCAAATTTAGTTTTAATTATTTCTTTTATTGCAACATATCCATTTTTTTTATTTGTTGCACGATAAACTGTTCCATATGTACCATATCCTATTTTAATGAAATTTGAATAATTTGGACAATCTTTTATAATATTTTTTGACATTTTTTTTTATATAAAAATTATTTTTTATTTTGGGAATTATATAGGATATTTATTAGTACAAATGATGTATTTTTATTGTATTTTGTGCATTTTTTTTACTATTTAATATTGAAATATAATAAAATTATCATTATTATTATGTAAATTAGATATTATTATTATTGATTGAGATATTTAGAATTAATTAAGAAAGATACATCAAAGTATGATACATTTTATTAATTTCCGTTAAATTAAAATCGACATTTTTTTTATA
>JAEEGI010012063.1_pt1 | contig 18540 bp, 14 predicted proteins | sample 8958751 | NCBI WGS metagenome assembly JAEEGI01 (sample SAMN16246545, study PRJNA631951) | gut metagenome | biome: gut microbiome; feature: rumen; material: KS-attached | host: Bos | place: Iran: Karaj | collected 2018-10 | reverse complement strand
AGACGACGACGAAGGTTACTGGTACCTCAGCGGCGCGTTCATCGACGGCGAATGGGAAGAGGAGATCACTCTGAAGTTCGACGAGACGAACGAGGGCGCCAAGCTGTGGTTCGCCACCGAGACCGTCGGCGGCAAGACCTATAAGTACCTCAAGCCCGGCTTCTACACCTACGCTTACGACAAGGACGAAGACAGCTTCCAGCTGGCCTATACCGCCAAGGGCGGCTTCTATGTCCAGGCCTTTGCCGACAACACCACCAAGAAGGGCAGCGGCTACACCATCTTCCTGCAGAACGTGAAACTGGTCGACCGCTATGCTGACGGCACCATCTTCAACATCACCACCGGTACCGGCTCCGGCTACTTCGCGGTCAAGGGCAGATACGACGACATGAAGACGAACGACACCTTCAAGCAGTACGTCGACAGAGTACAGCAGCTCGTAAGCCCGAACAACTACGACGACGAGATCATCGACCTCGTTGTTTACGGCGGCGAAGAGATCACCAGTGTTGATCAGATCACCGATCTGATGGACGAGGGCTACAGCGTATACGTAAGCTTCGCTTACTGGTGCGCCGGCTCCCGCTTCCTCAGCCCGCTGTTCATCACCGCGATCGTTCCTCCCGCAGGTCCCTGATCACGGCTCGAAACAGACGCTGATCAAAGCTTAACGGCAAACACAATAACAACAGGCACGGCTTCGGCCGTGCCTGTTGCTTTGTATTCCGTGTGTCGGCGGGGAAAGTCATCCACGCTCACGGTCTCGTCTCCCGTGGGGGATAGAACGGAGTAACAGAAGAGTGAAGAGAGAAGAGTGAAGAGTGAAGAGAGAAAAGAGAAGGGCAGCACAGGGGACGGTTCTATGTGTTCACGCCGCGAACACATAGAATATCGCATGAAGCAGCGAATGAAAGCCGCGCGCAAAACGGATAAAAATGCTCTTTTGATTGCAGCCGGGTTTCACTTTGACCGAACCGATGACTCAGAGCTGAGGGCCGACAAAGCCGGGTGAATTTCGCCGACGGCAAGAGGAGCACAGAGGGCCGTCCCCTGTGCTCCTTATAAAACGAGGTAAGAAAAGAGTGAAGAGTGAAAAGTGAAGAGTAAAGAGTGAAGAGTGAAGAGAACACACCGGACCGTACCCGTGCAATCGTGCGCTGTCAGTATAATGTGCTGTAGTAATCTTCCCTCCGCCAGGGCATGCCTTCGTGAAATTTGCTTTCCGCCTGCGCGTCAAGCAGCTCGCCTATAAGACGGTTGGACAGCAGGAAGCCCTTCGGCGTAAAACGCCAGCGGTCTCCGGTCTGTTTTGCGAGCCCGAGCCTTAGATAGCTCTGCATCAGCTGCTCGAGAGGCTTGAAGGAGGCGAGGTATCGCTGCTCATATTCCGCGGGAGATATCCCGAGCGCGGTACGCATGCCGAGCATGATGTATTCGGAGGACTGCTCATACAGGCTTACTTCCTCCATTTCATCGAGCAGCTCCTCGCCGTTTTCCACCGCTTCGATATATTTCTCCGCGCTTTTTACCCAGCTGAAGCGCCTGCCGTCCAGAAACGACGCGGCGGAGGCTCCGAAGGCGGCATATTCCTCCATGCGCCAGTATTTCATATTGTGCTTTGACTCAAACCCTCTTCGGGCAAAATTGGATATCTCATACTGCGCAAGGCCCGCGTCGGCCAGGGCGTCCACGGCGTACAGGTACATGTCCGCCTGAGCGTCGTCGTCCGGAATATCCGGGTGATCGCGGTATCGCCACATGGGAGTGCCTTCCTCGATCTTGAGGCCGTAGCATGATATGTGCCTGCAGCCGAGCGCAAGCGCGAGCGACAGGGTAGAGGCCCAATCCTCGCGGCTTTGCGCGGGAAGGCCGTATATAAGATCGAGGCTTATATTCTCAAAGCCCGCCTCGGCCGCGTCGTTCACGGCCCCGACCGCCTGCTGCCAGTTATGACGGCGGCCTATGAAGCGCAGTATGGCGTCGTTGGAGGACTGAGCGCCTATCGAAATGCGGTTGAAGCCCTCGCGCCGCAGCAGTTTGAGCGAGCGCGGATCGGCGCTGTCGGGATTGGCCTCTAAGGTCACTTCCGCGTCCACGAGCACGCGGTAATGCTTTTTCAGCGCGTCAAAGAGCTCAATAAGGTATTTGGCCCCGTAATAGCTCGGAGTTCCGCCGCCGAAATATACGCTGTCCACCGTGCAGTCGGAAAGCCGCAGGGCAAACTCGCGTATATGCCTGAGCAGCGCCCGCTGATAGGGCGCCATGAGCTCGTCGCGGCCGCAGGTGGAATAAAAGTCGCAGTAATCACACCTGGACGCGCAGAAGGGGATATGTATATAAATTCCTATTCGTCTTTCCGCCACGTATACCGGCCTCCCGTAAGATAGCTGTGCAGAACACAGTCATTTTAGCACAAAATCGCGCAGGATAACAGTAATATGTCGAAATATGCCCGGAGAGACTTCCGCCGTGCGCAAAGCTTCGGCGCGGAAGACGCCGGAGCAGAAAAAAACAGCTGCGCGCCGTTTTTCGGCACACAGCTGTTTCTCGATGCAGGCGTTATTATTTCTCGAAGGACTTTGCAAGTCCGCCCCAGGTCTCGCGGAAGATGTCCGCGTCCATAAGCTTGAGATCGGGAGATATTTCGGGCTTGAAATCCATGTTGGCGAGTATGTCCTTTTCAAGGTCGATGCCGGGAGCTATCTCGATAAGGGTGACCTTGCCGTCAATGAGCTCGAAGACCGCGCGCTCGGTGATATACAGAACGGTCTGCCCCTTCTCGGCGTACTGTCCGGCAAAGGTGATCTGCTTGACGTGCTTTACGAACTTGCGTATGCTGCCCTCTTCGACTATCTCGAGCTTGCCGTCGCCGGGCTTGAGCTTCGCCTTGCCCATGAAGGTGCCGCAGAAGAGGACCTTGGGAGTGCTGCGGGTGATGTCGATAAAGCCGCCGGGGCCGGTCATCATCTTGCCGAGGTAGCTGGTATTGTTGTTGCCGTCCTCGTCGACCTCGCCGAGGCCGAGGCAGGTCATGTTCAGACCGCCGCCGTTGATGAAATCGAACATATAGCCGTGGTCGATGCAGGCCTCGGCGTTGTAGGCCGCGCCGAAATGGGGCAGAGCGGAGGGAACGCCGCCGACCATGCCGCTCTCAGTGCTCATGGTTATCTGATCTATGTAGGCGGGATTTTCCTCGTTGATGACCTTCGCCATATCCGCGGGGATGCCCACGCCCACGTTGATGACGTCGCCCTTGGTGACCTCCATGGCGCAGCGGCGGCAGATGATCTTGCGCTCGTCGAACTTCATGCGCTCGATGGAGTCCATGGGCTTTTTGATCTGGCCGGAGAAGGCGGGCTCATAGTAGATGCCCTCGGTCTGCCAGCAGGCGTCCTGCGTGGTGGCCTGGACCACGTAGTCCACGAGTATTCCGGGTATGCGCACGTCCTTGGGCTTGAGAGTGCCCTTCTTGGCGAGATACTCGACCTGCACTATGACTATGCCGCCGGAATTGCGCACGGCGGTCGCCACGGGCAGAGCCTCGGTGATGAAGCTCTCGTGATCGAAGGTGACGTTGCCGTTCTCGTCGGCAACGGTGCCGCGCAGCAGGGCAACGTCGCACTTGAAGCCCTTATAGAACAGATATTCCTCGCCCATGAAGTTTATAAGCTCCACGCGGTCCTCCGTGGTGCATTCGTTCATCTTGCCGCCCTGTACGCGGGGATCGACGAAGGTACCGAGGCCGACCTTGGTGATAAGGCCGGGACGGCCGGCGGCTATTTCGCGCCAGAGGTTCACGATCACGCCCTGGGGCAGGCACCAGCACTGCAGCTTGTTGTCGAGAGCGAGATCGCGCATCGCGAAAGCGGAGCCGACGTGAGCGCCGCTCCAGCGGGTGACCAGGCCGGGTCCGGCTTCGCCGAGACGGGTGATGCCGCGGGTCTTCCAGTCGCCCATGGCGCTGCCCTGATGCACGTCGAGATCGCAGGGATGACCGGTCTCTTTAAAACGGTCGCGAATGGCGCAGGCTATCTCCTCGGGCCATCCGGCAAGTCCCATGCCGCATACGCCCACGGTAGCGTGATCGGGAATAAGAGCGGCGGCTTCCTGAGCGGTAATGAATTTCGGCATAAATAATATCCTCCTGTTCTGGTGTTTATAATTTTATTTAAGAGAGAGTTTTTCTTTCGCAAGCTCCTTCAGGCGGGAAAGGGAGATCTTTCCGCTGGAGGTCTTGGGCAGCTCGTCGAGGAAAAGCACGTACCGGGGTACCTTATACGCGGCAAGCATCGAAGAGCAGAGAGAGACGATCTCCTCCGCGGTGATCGTTCCGGCGGGCGAAGCGGGCACGACGCATGCGCAGACCTCCTCGCCGTAATGGTCGTCGGGCACCGCCACGGCCTTTACCTCGCGCACGCGAGGATCCGCGGAAATGACGGCTTCTATTTCTCCCGGGGCGATGTTTTCGCCGCCGCGGATTATGATTTCCTTAAGGCGGCCGGTCATGTGCAGGCAGCCGTGTTCATCCATATAGGCAAGATCGCCCGTATGCAGCCAGCCCTCGGAGTCCACCGTTTCGGCGGTGAGCTCCGGCTCGCCGACGTAACGCAGCATAACGCTCCAGCCGCGTATCTGTATCTCGCCCTCCCTGCCGACGGGGAGGGGTTCGCCGCTGCGTATATCGGTGACGCGGCCCTCGATGCCGTCCATGAAGCGCCCCACGGAGGAACAGCGCAGTTCGAGATCTTCCTTCGGGGAAATAAAGGTCAGCCCCGCCGTGGCCTCGGTCTGTCCGAGCGAGGGCGCGAGGGAAAAACCAAGAGCCTGTTCGACGCGTATGAAGAAATCCGAGGTGTAGACAGAGCCGCCTATATATCCCGTGCGGAGAGAGCTCAGGTCGTACCGGTCCAGATCGGTGTGGGCGATGATCGCCCCGAAAAGGGTGGGTACCGCGCTGAGTATCGTGCATTTGTGCTCCGAAACGGCGTCAAGCAGATAGCGCGTGCGCCTCTGCGGCGGGAAATACAGGCACGCGCCGCAGGCAAGCGCCGCGAGAACCACGCCGGTAAGACCGAAGCAGTGGAACATGGGCAGAGCGACGCAGAGCTTGTCGTTCTCGTTCATGTCCACCGTGCGCACCTGAGCCATTGCCACGTTTACGCGGGCAAAATGCGTGGTCTCCACGCCCTTTGCCGTGCCGGAGGTGCCGGAGGTGAATATCACCGCGTCCACGTCCCCGGGCTCGACGGCGGCCTTCGCTCTTTCGAGCGCGGGGATGTCGGATTGCGCGGGAACGGAGCCGGTTTGGGCAATGAAGTCCGGCAGATAGCGGGCGCCGGTCAGACCGAGAGCCCTGACCGTGTCGGCAAAGCTCACGCCCTTGCTGCCTTCGTCGTAAAAAAGAAGCTCAACGTCCGTCTTTTTCAGAAGGGCGCTCAGCTCCGGGGCACCGAGAGCCGTGTTGAAGAGAACGGCGACAGCGCCTATTTTCTCCGCAGCGAGATATATATAGAGAAAATGCGGTCTGTCGCCGCACCATATCCCGATGCGGTCGCCTTTTTTTACGCCGAGCTTCAGCAGGGAAGCGGCAAGCGCGTCGGTAAGCGTGTCCAGCTGAGCATAGCTGACAAGACCGCTGCCGGTCTCGACGGCGCTGCGGTCCGGAAAACGGGCGGCAGTGTCCGTGAACATGCGCCCGACGGTGGAGTTTAACAATTCAGCCAAGTGACGCCTCCGAAACAAGCTGCGGCCATGGGCGGGAACCCCACCCATGGCCGCGGGGGATTTGGATCAGCCGAGAGCCTCGATGATCGCGGGGATGACCTTGAACAGGTCGCCCACGATGCCGTAGTCGGCAACTTCGAATATCGGAGCGTTCTCGTTTTTGTTGATCGCCACTATGTAGCCGGAGTTCTGCATGCCGGCAAGGTGCTGGATGGCGCCGGAAATGCCGCAGGCGATGTAGAGCTTGGGCTTGACGGTGGTGCCGGTCTGACCGACCTGGAAGCTGTGGTCGATCCAGCCCGCGTCGACGCAGGCGCGGCTGGAGCCGATGGAGCCGCCCAGCTTGTCGGCCAGGGCGCGGATGATGTTGAAGCCCTCGGGGCCGCCTATGCCGCGTCCGCCGGATACGATGATATCGGCGTCGGTAAGGGAAGCGACTTCGCCGACCTTCTTGACGATATCAAGGACCTGCTGGCGGATGTCGCCGGCCTTGAACTTCTGGGGCAGGGGGATGAGCTCGCCCTTGCGGCCGCTCTTGCGTACGGGCTTTTCCATAACGCCGGGACGCACGGTGGACATCTGAGGCCTGTGGTCGGGGCAGAGTATGGTGGCCATGAGGTTGCCGCCGAAAGCGGGACGGGTCTGGCGCAGCTGCTTGTTCTCGGGGTCGATGTCGAGCTTGGTGCAGTCGGCGGTGAGGCCGGTGCCGCACTTGACGGCGATGCTGGGGGCCAGATCGCGGCCGATATGAGTGGCGCCGTAGAGAACGATCTCGGGCTTGTACTTCAGTATGGCCTTGTAAATGGCGGTGGTGTAGCCGTCGGTGGTGTAGTTCTTCAGCTCGGGAGCGTTGGCGTAGTAGACCTTCTCCGCGCCGTACTCGAACAGCTCGGTGACCAGATCGTCAACGTTGTCGCCCACGAGGATGGCGCACAGCTCGGTGCCGATGGCGTCGGCCAGCTTGCGGCCCTCTCCGAGGAGCTCGATGGCCACGTTCATCAGCTTGCCTTCGCGCTGCTCGGCATATACCCATACGCCGTGGTACTGGGTGATATCGACGTTCACCATGGAGGTGCCGGTGCGCTCAAGAGCCTGCTTGGGGCACTTGTCCACGCAGACGCCGCAGTTGGTGCAGGCCATGCCGGGAACGGCGACCTTTTTGCCGTCCACGGTCTCTATCGCAATGGCCTCAAAGGGGCATTCCTTGACGCAAATGCCGCAGCCTATGCATTTTTCGTTTATAACATTGATTGCCATTTGTTGCTTCCTCCTTAAATGACGTGCTTCTCTTTGAGACGGGCGACGAGGGTGTGGGCCATCTCATTGACGGAGCCGCTGAGCATTTCACCCTTGCCCTTGGGCTCGGGAGTGAAGCTCGCCATGACCTTGGTGGGAGAGGCGTTGAGGCCGCAGTTGGCGGGATCGAGCTCAACGTCCTTTTCGTTCCAGACATTGATCTTGGCCTCATCGCAGGCAAAGAGGATGCGGCCGACGGTCATATAGCGGGGAGTGTTGAACTCCTTAACGCAGGTGAGCACGCAGGGGGTGGTGACTTCCACTACCTCGTGGCCGTCCTCGAGCTGACGCTCGACGACTATGCTGTGCTCTTTGATCTCGACGATGTTCTGGACGTAGCTCACCACGGGCAGGCCCAGACGCATGGCCAGCTGGGGGCCGACCTGAGCGGTGTCGCCGTCGATGGCCTGACGGCCGGCGAAGATGATGTCGTAGTCGCCTACCTTGCGGATGCCGGCGGCAATGGTGGTGGAGGTGGCGCAGGTGTCGGCGCCGCCGAAAGCGCGGCTGGACAGCAGGACTGCGTCATCGGCGCCCATGGCGATGCACTCCTTGAGCATGATGGAAGCCTGAGGCGGGCCCATGGATACGACCGTAACGGTGGAGCCGGGGTACTTGTCCTTCAGGCAGAGCGCGGCCTCGAGGGCGTTGGCGTCGTCGGGGTTGAGGATGGAGGGGACGCCGTCGCGGATGAGGGTATGCTTTACGGGGTCGATCTTGACCTCGTTGGTATCGGGGACCTGCTTGGCGGTCACTATTATCTTCATTGAATTATCCTCCTTACTTCAGCAGCGCGCCCGAGATGACCATCTGCTGGACCTGGCTGGTGCCCTCGAAGATGGAGTTGATGCGGACGTCGCGGTACAGGCGCTCGATGCGGTAATCCTTTATGTAGCCGTAGCCGCCGTGGATCTGGAGCGCCTTATATGCGATGCGGTTGGCGGCCTCGGAGGCGAAGTACTTGGCCATGGAGCAGTACATGCTGGCCTGGCGGTCGTTGCGGTCCTTCATGACGGCGCCGTTGTAAAGCAGCTCGCGCGCCGCTTCAAGCTCGGTGGCCATGTCGGCGATCATGAACTGTATCGCCTGGAAGCTGGCGAGCTTCTTGCCGAACTGCTTTCTTTCCTTGGCGTACTTGATCGCCTCGTCAAGGCAGGCCTGGCCCACGCCGACGGACTGGGCGGCAACGCCGAGACGGCCGTAGTCGAGGGTCTTCATCGCGTTGGTAAAGCCCTTGTTGATCTCGCCGAGCCTGTCGCAGTCGGGCACGCGGACGTCTTCAAGGACGATGTCGCTGGTGGGGCAGCCGATGATGCCCATTTTGTTCTCGGGCTTGCCGAAGCTTATTCCGGGAGCCTTCATATCGACTATGAAGGTGGTGATGCCCTTGGAGCCGAGGCTCGGATCGGTCTTGGCAAATACGATGCCGAAATCGGAAATGGGAGCGGCGGTTATGAAAGCCTTGCGCCCGTTGAGGATCCAATCGTCGCCGTCGCGCACGGCGCTGGTCACCACGCCGCCCGCGTCGGAGCCGGCGCCCGGCTCGGTAAGCGCGAAGCAGGGATACTTTTCGCCGCGGGCCACGGGGCCGAGGTATTTTTCAAGCTGCTCGGGAGTGCCGGCCAGCATGAGCGGGCCGCTGCCGAGGCTGTTGGCGCCGCTGACGTAGATGGAGGATACCATGCTTACGCGGGCGATCTGCTCGATGGTGAGGACGTAGGCGAGAGTGTCGCCGCCCTGGCCGCCGAGCTCCTTCGGCGCCTTGATGCCGAAAAATCCGTACTTCGCGAATTTCTCGAGAAGCTCCTGGGGGTAGTTGCCGGTCTGGTCGATTTCATCCTGAAGCTCAGAGGGGATCTCGGCCTCGGCAAAATCCTTGGCCAGCTTCTGGATGAGCTGGTACTTTTCCGATAAAACCATTTAGTCTTTCGACTCCTTTCTGTACATTGCCTGTATGTAAATATTATATTTTCATACCGCACACTATCTCAGTAATAGTACCATATCGACATTTTAATTGCAACACAAAATATGAGCGCATACTTGAAAAAAACCTGTTGAAAATGCTATAATTCCACGGGAAAAAGGAAGGGAGGGACGGCGTTGACCGCGGTGATACTCGCAGGAGGAAAAAGCAGGCGGATGGGACGGGACAAGCTGCGTCTCAGTCTCGGCGGAGAGACCATGCTCGCCCGCGCCGTGAGGCGCTTCGGCGAGGCTTTCGACAGGGTGGTGGTTTCCGTCGGAGAGAAGGGGACGGACGACGTCGTTTCCGCCGAATGGGTCGCGGACGTCTTTCCCGGCTGCGGGCCGATGGCGGGGCTGCACGCGGCGCTTAGGTACTGCGGAGAGGATGTTTTTCTCACCGCGGCGGACATGCCCTTTGCCGATCCCGCGGCCGCCCGGCTCATAGCGGAGAAGTGCGGCGACGCCGACGCCTGCATAATGACCGACGAAAGCGGCAGGCCGGAGCCGCTGTTTTCGTTTTACCGCATCGCGGCGCTGCCGTGGGCGGAAAAGGCGCTGCGCGAGGGGCGCAGGAGCATGCGCGAGCTTTTCGCGGACCTGAGGATAAGGACCGTCGGACCGGACAGCCTGGGCGGGCTGTGGTCTGACAGACTGCTGGTCAATGTGAACGATCCCGCCGAATATGAGAGAATTTGTCTTGAATTGGATCGGGATAAGTGATATCATACCTATATAAACCACTGAAAGGAAGCGTTACCATGAGCTACAAGGTCACCTACAGAAACGAAGCTGTCAAATATCAGGCCCCCGGCCATTTCGACGTACTCACCACCCGTCTGCACAATCCCGCGGACGTGAACGGCGGCACCATAGTCAACGGCCTGTCGCATTTTCTCCCCGGCGGAGGAGCGGAGGTCGCCCCGGCCAATTTCGAGATGATATACTACATAATCTCCGGAGAGATGACCGTGGAGATGTATGACGACCAGGACAAGGCCGCCAAGTACGTTCTGCACGCCGGAGACTCCGTGCATTTCGGCAAGGGCACGAAGCGCGGCTGCCTCAACACCGGCACCGAGAGCGCGCAGATGCTTACGATAATGATCAAGCCCGCGCAGTAAGGGCATTTCAAAAGAACGCTTATAACGGCATACGGCGATCGGGGGGACGTTTATCGCCCCCCCTGATCATTGAACAGAGAAAAACGGAGGAAAGCTGAATGGCTGATTTCCTTGTTTTTGAAAGGACCGTATATACCCGGCAGCTTGACAGGCGCATGTTCAACTTCTGCCTAATCAGAAAGCCGGGTCTTATATTATACATTTTCGTTCGCCTGGCCGGCGCTTTCCTGGACATTTTCGGGATAAAGGCCGCGAAGAAGCTCCGCTGGAGCTTTCTGAAAGCCGCGGGAGACCTGCCGGCGCGTTTCTGGCAGAAGAACGCGCGGCGTCTGCCGCGCCTGTTCCTCGACGGGGAGCGCGTATGGCTTACGGCATACCCCGCCGAGGCGGTGAGCCCCCTCGCGGAGATGACGGGGACCGCGCTTTATTCCGGGGACGACTGGCAGGAGCTGTACGGGGAGGCCTATTGGCAGCATGAGCCCATGCTCATAGCCGACGCGTATCCGCCGAAGATAAAAAGCGAGACGGACACCGTATACATATACCGCGGCAGGGCCGTGCGCTCGGAAAGAGAGTTTATCGCGCGCAAATGCCTCGTGGGCATCTATACCTTCCTGGTCCTGCTCGCGGCGGGCGTGGGCCTGGGCGCGCTGTGCCTGTATATCGCCGCGGGCAGCTACAGGTTCGAAATGTTCATGAGCTATCTCAGCGTGCCGATGATACCGCTGCTGAACATACTGCCGGTCGTGCTGCTGGTATTTTTCATGTACTTCCTTTTCAACCGCGTGTGGGCCGCCTTCGGAGCCTCGGCGCTGATAACGCTGCTGCTTACGCTGATAAACTATTTCAAGCTGTCGCTGCGCAACGATCCGCTGCTGTTTTCCGATATCGGCTACGCCGCCGAGGGCGGGAAAATGGCATTGGAGAAATACGGCATACAGCCGGATCTGAAGACCGTGACCTCCGTGGGGATCTGCGTCGCCGCGCTGCTTTTCACGATATTTTTCGCGCGGGCGCGGATGCGCTCGGGGCGGCTGAGACTGCTCGGCCTTATCGCCGCGGCGGCGATAGCCGCGGGCTGCTACAAGCCCCTGTACGTCAGCGCAGAGGTTTACCGCGATACGTCGAACAACAAGCTGGTATCTCAGTGGTCCGCCACGGGGCAGTATATGTCGAGAGGCTTCATATACCCCTTCCTTCACAGCATCCAAAGCGCAAAGAAGACCCCGCCGGAGGGCTATTCCCCCAAGCTCGCGGAGGAGATACTTTCGCGCTTCGAATACCGGGACATGCCCGAGGAAAAGAAAGTGAACATCGTGGCGGTCATGCTCGAGGCATACAACGATTTCAGCAAATTCGGCGTGCCGGGACTGTATGACGAGGTCTACGGCCCGCTGCATGAGCTGGAGGAAAAAAGCTACCACGGCGAGCTGATCACCAACATTTTCGCTGGCAATACGGTGGATACGGAATGGTCGTTCCTTACGGGGTACTCCAAGCTTCCGGAGTTCCGAAAGAATACCGAGTCGTACGTGCGTTATCTGCGGGAGCAGGGCTACCGTACCGAGGGAGGACATCCCTGCTACGACTGGTTCTATAACCGCAAAAACGTAAACCGCTACCTCGGCTTCGACGATTATTACTTCTTTGAGAACAAGTACGGGGCGATAAACGGCACCATAATAGGAGACGACCTGTTCTTCCCGGATATCGTCGACATGCTCGAAACGCATCTTGAAAGCTCCGATCAGCCGTATTTCAGCTTCAGCGTGACGTATCAGAACCACGGCCCCTATGATGAGGATATATACTGGTACAGCGGCGATTACGTCATAAACAACGGCTATTCCGACAGCGAAATGAACATGATGCAGAACTATTTCGCCGGCGTCGCGAGCACGTCAAGGAACGTGGCCGAAACCGCCGAGCGCATTTCAGAGCTGGACGAGCCCACGGTGTTCATCGTTTTCGGCGACCACAATCCCTGGATGGGCAACAACAACAGCATGTATACGCGCCTGGGAGTGGATTTCGATTTTACGACCACCGAGGGCTTCTGCAACTATTACTGTACGCCCTATATCATCTACGCAAACGACGCCGCCAAGGAAGCCCTGGGCTTCGATTTCGTCGGCGAGGGGCCGAGGATAAGCCCCTGCTTCCTCATGAACCTGTTTTTCGAGCTGTCCGGTATGGAGGGCAGCGAATATATGCAGCTTGCCGACGATATGATGCACGCCTCGCCCCTGGTGCATATGTATGAGCTTTTCATGGCCGACGGGGAAGTGACGGAAACGCTCGGCGGAAAGGAAAGCGAGCTGTATAAGGAATTCCGCATAGCGCAGTATTACGAGCAGAACAGGATCATCAAGGAATAACGGCTAAGTTGGGGCCGTTGCAAAATGTGAGTTTTGCAGCGGCCCCTAATGATTATTTGATGATATGGTGCTCAGTTCTGCGCGTCCCGGCGGGAAAGACGGTCGCACAGCGTCATTATGCCGAAGAGGAACCAGAATACGAACATGCTGCGGGGATAATACCAGGTGTAGTCCACCATGCCCATCAGCATTATGCCCGTCATGCTGCCGGCCGCGGCGGCGATGATGGGGCGCAGAGTCCGGTCGCGCGTCCTTTCGGAGGCGGCGGCCAGGTCCTTCAGCCGTCCCAGAAGGGCGGCGGCGTAGGCAAAAGCCCCGGTAATGCCGATCTCGGCACAGAGCTGCATGTAATTGTTGTGGCTGTGCAGGGCGTAGCGGCCGTCCTCCATGGCGGGCAGGTCGTGCAGGGCCTCAAAGGTGGCGTCCGTGCCGAGACCCACGCCGGTGGTCCAGCGTATTTTGAGCAGACGGCCGAAGGCGGCGTAGATCTGCATGCGGTATCTGCTGGAGGAGTCCTTCATGTTGCCGATGGTGGTAAGGCGCGTGATGATCGTTTCCGGCAGCAGGGGCAGGGCGATCAGGCACAGCGCGGCAAGCATGAGCATGTAGCGCCAGTCGGTGAAAATGATAAAGACCGCCACCGCCGCGATGAGACCTATCCAGCCGGAGCGGGAATAGGTCGCGCCGCAGGAAATGAGCGTAATGACCAGCACCGCCGCGCAGAAGACGCGCTCGCGCGCGCTTCGGGCGCTGATGAACAGGGCAAGGGCGAAGGGCAGGAGCATTACGATGAAGGTGCAGTAGTTGTTGGGATTGCTGAAGAACGAGTAAATGCGCCCGGTGATGCCGGTGTTTATGGAGGCGTCGAGCTGATAGGCCAGGTACTCCACGCCCGTTATCGCCTGCCAGCAGCCGTAAAGGGAGGATATCAGCAGTCCGACGAGAACGATATAGAGCATGGTCCGAAGCTGCTTCACGTTTTCGACCGAGCCCGTTACGGTCACAGCGGTAAGAGCGCAGGCCAGATGGAAAACGAAAAAGCGCAGGCTCAGCCCGCGGTGCTCCGAGAATATGAGCGCCAGAGCGACGCAGAAAAGGAAGACGAGGTACATCGGGCTGAGCCGGTCCGCGTCTATGAAAGCGGCGCGGCGCCGGGGGATAGCCCAGAAATAATACAGCGCGAATACCGCTGCGGCGCCGGCGGCGCCGTAAAGATTGTTCCACAGCTCGTACGGGATGCACAGCATGAGCATGAAAACAAGGCCGAGTATTATATGCCGCCTGTCGGCGAGCGCGTCGAGACAGTGCGCCGTAAAGCAGCGCTCACGCCTTCCGCGTCCCCGGCATACGAGGCCGAGTCCGCGCGGGATCAGATCGGCAAGCAGCCCGGTAAGCCGGTGCAGCATGCTCGCGCGCCAGCGGCGCAGCCATGCGCCGTCCCGTGTCAGCAGGGCGTATACCGCGCTCGAACGCACGCAGCAGGAAAAGCGCGCGGTGAAGCCGGACCACACCCGCCCCGTAAGTCCGGAGCGGAACAGGCGCGCGATATTGAAAAGAACGTATTGAACGAAGCTTTGCTTTACTGCCTGCAAGATATCATTCTCCTTTGTACAGCGCCAGCACCCTGCGGGCGGCGTCGTGTATGTCGTAATCGCTCTCGGCGCTGCGCCTCGCGCCCTCGCCGAAGCGCCTGAGCAGCTCGGGATCGTCCATCAGCTTCGTAACGGCGGCGGCCATGGCGGCGGTGTCGCCGTAATCGACCATGAGCCCGCAGTCGTGCGCGTCGGTCACTATATCGGTCATCCCGCCGGTCCTCGTGGCTATCACCGGGGTGGAGGCAGCCATGGACTCGAGCAGAAGGAAGGACAGAGTCTCGCTCTCCGAGGGGCATACCGTCACGTCGGCGGCGGCGTACAGGTCGGGCATATCGTCACGGTGGCCGGTGAATATCACCTTGTCCCGCAGCCCGAGAGAGCGGCAGTATTTCTCCGTATCCTCCGCAAGCTCGCCTTCTCCGGCGAGTATCAGGCGGAAGCTGCGGTCCTTGATAAGGGCGAGAGAGTCCAGAAGGAAGCGGTGCCCCTTGCCGGCGGTTATCCTCGCGGCGAAGAGCAGGGCGAAAACGCCCCGGTCTATCCCGAGCTCCCGGCGCACGGCCACGCGGTCGCCGGACTCCCACAGGTCGAGGTCGACGGCGTTGGGTATCAGCGAGATCTTGCCCGCGGGATTGCCGTTGGCGGCAAGCCTGTCGCGCCCCGCGGTGCAGTTGGCGATAAGACGGTACTGAAGGGGAGAGAGCAGGCGGTTGCTCATGCGCACGGGCAGAGGATTTTCGGTAAGTATATGGTAGGTATAAATGACGCGCGGACGGGAATAAAAGAGCTTGGACAGCTGTGCTATGCAGTTTTCGCGCAGATAGTGGGTATGCACGGCGTCGATATCCCATTCGCGGCAGAGCTTCGCGAGCGTACGGGCCGCGGAAATATCATAGGGTCCGCTCATGGAGAGCCTGCGGCAGGGTATGCCCCTGCGCTGCATCCACTCCAGCAGCGGGCCCGGTTCGTTGCAGACGAAAAAAGGATTTATGCCTTCCGGACTGAGCTCTTCGACAAGGGTCTGTATGTATCGCTCGCTGCCTCCGCGTCCGGCATAATTGAGCAGATAGAGCACATTTACCATCCGTGCGTCTCCTTAGTATTGTATATCATCCGGATTATAGCATATCACGCGGCGCAGATGCAATAAAATGATGAACGGCGTCCGCCCGCGGGAAGTGAAAGATTTGAAATTTGTCATTGACAAACCGGGTCAAGTTTGCTATTATGTCTTTCGCTGATGTTAAGCATCACTGGTGTTACGGGCTGGTGTAGCTCAGTCGGTAGAGCAGCTGATTTGTAATCAGCAGGTCGGGGGTTCAAGTCCGTCCACCAGCTCCATCGTCGGTGCAAACTGCGCTCGCTCCGTTTCCGCGGTTTCCGTAAGAGCCGCGAAAACTGCGTATCGCTTCGTTGCGCCTCCTCTTCGCGACACAAACGCTTCGCCGCTTTGCGTCGCGATAAACGGGGGAACAAGGTATAATTTAATATGCGGGGGTGTTCCCGAGTGGCCAAAGGGGACAGACTGTAAATCTGCTGGCAACGCCTACGGTGGTTCGAATCCACCCGCCCCCACCAGAAAAGCAGGTTAAAACTCCTACAATGCCCGGAAAGCTAGGAGTTACAAGGCCTGAGAGGGTGTCTCAATTCACATTGGGACACCCTCTGAATTTTCCTACATTTTCCCCTAAATCACAAACCGGATGGATTCGAACCCTCCAACGGCATCTGAATACCGTTTTTTCAAGGCCGGATCGCAAGCTGTTAAGGCGGCGATCCGGTCTTTTTTTATGTCCAAAAACAAGGAGGTCAGAGAATGAAAATCAATGAAGAAGCCCGTGACCGCTTCTACAAAGAGGTCAGCGTCCATCTCACCCGCGAAGGCTTTTCTGTCCTGGAACAGCGAGACGGCTTGCTCCCCCTTGAATGGTGCGGCGCGCCCCTCTGCCGGATCACCGCAGGAGGCGGGGCACAGTTCAGACGCGATGAACTGGAGCCGGAAAGCGCCGGGGATGCGTTCCAGCTGGCAACAGAGATCGCCCATACCACGGCGGAATACATGCGCCTCATGGAGTCTTCCCCTCCCCTCCGGGCAAAGGGCTTGGATGGGGACTACCGTGTGCTGGCAGACTTCAATGATACGGTACTGGCAGGCCATCCCACCGGCCAGGGAGTGGAATTCGTTACCTGGGAATGGGATTACAGCCATACCGGAATGTGGCAGGGGCACTATTACGGCAATAACTACGCGGGAGCCAAACAGGACTTTGCCCTCCGCTCCGGGCTCATCCCAAGGAGCTTACTCTTTGAGCAGAGCGAGCTGGACGAACTCTACAGATGCTGTCAACGGACGCGGGAGTTGGATGAGACGCTCTCCTATTTCGGGGAACAAAAAGTAATACAGCTTCAGGAGCACATGGAGGCCCTGTCTCCGGGGATCGGGGAACGGTACGCCGTGCTGGAAAGCCCGGTTGGGCCGGAAACACAATTTGAACAGACCATGTATCCTTCCTTGTGATGATCTTTATTCCACAGGGAAAAACTGAAGGAAAAACAGATGAAAGAAATAAACATCAATTATGGAGCGTACTCCAGCACATATGCACTTACCGATCTCTACCCGGAAAGCAGAGCAAAGCTGCAGGAGGCCCTTGCCTCCGGTGAGGACTTTACAACGGACTGGACCGGATGTAAGAAGGAAATCCGTTTTGCCAAGTACACGCGGGAGGGAGACAACATCACCGTCGAGGTGTCCGCGCAGATGGATGATTTGTGGGAAGGAGATGATCTGATCTATGATGCGCTATGGGAAGCCTGCAAGGTCGAGGAAGAATTGCCGGACGCTCTCATAGACAGAATCCGCGAAAGCTTGGGATTTGAGATCGACGATCACACGGACGTCACTGTAGTGTTGCCTGCCTCTGCTTCTTTTGAGGAAATCATGGAGGCGACCGGCAAAGCGGAAAACGAGGCGGAACAACACAACGAGGAGATGTTTAAGCGCCTGTGTGAAATCGTCAAAGAGTATTGGCTGATGATGAAGGAAACGGATCACATATCCTCAGGACGGATCACTGCCGCTGCTTCCTGCGATGCTGTTTCCCAAAGGGACACTACAATAGGTAACCCGCACAGTCCTGACAAAGAGCTTCTTGGCCCAGGCGTGCAGGAGCCCGTCGAGGCGACGGAGCCGCAGCAAACACAATTTGAACAGACCATGTATTGAGGCCGGAGTCTTCTGAATGGGAGACTCCGGCTTTTTTCATTTTCTGCAGAAAAAAGAATCAGGAGGTATCAGAATCTTGAACGTAACCCTTTGCAATCGCGGCCACCCGGAATACGGCGCGATCACCATCCCGCTTCCCATTCCTGATGAGGAGTACGCCCGCTGCATGGAACTGCTGGAAGCGATGGAGATCGGGAGCGTGACCAGCCATGACTGCTATGTGGATCAGATCACGGACGCCCCGCCCTCCCTGGATATGCTGAAGGGCACCATGATCAATGTGGACGAACTGGATTTCCTCGCCAGAAGCCTGGACCGCTATACCGACGAGGAGCTGGCGAAATTTCAGTGCATGACCACCACCAGAGAGCATTGGGATATGCAGACCCTCATCAACCTCTCCTTCTCCTGCGAGCAGGCGTCGGTCATTACGGACTTCTCCAAACTGGAGGAGGCAGGCAGGAGCCATTACCTGACCATCCACGGCGGCGGCGTACCCGTGGAGGAATACGATCAGCTTAACGGCGTCGGCATCGCACGAAGCCTTATTGCGGACGGCTGCGGCAGGATCACGCCCTATGGCGTCGTATTTGAGAACGCCATGCGCATCGACCCTGTGTACGACGGACACAGTTTCCCGCCGTATATGGATCAGCCGTACCTGATGGAGTTTGCCCTCGAAACGCCCCTCGAAGGAGAGATCACCTTCTTCCTCCCCCAGCCCGAAAAGAGGTTGGAGCGCCTGCTGGAACGTGCTGAGATCCGAAGCGCAGAGCAGCTGTGCATCCGATCCTGGCACAGCGATCTGCCAGACGCTGTTATGGACCGGCTGAACTTCCCGCAGGAAAGCCTGTATGAGATGAACGGTCTGTGCGCCGTCGTGAGGAAGATGGAACCGTGGGAGATACGGAAGCTGTCCGCCGTCGTCCAGTACGCCCAGCCGGAGTACGCCTTCCAGATGCGGCATCTCGCAGAGAACCTGGAGCTCTTCGACTTCGTGGAGAATGTCCAGACAGCGGAGGAATATGGCCGGTATCTCATTCAGGAATCCGGACATTACGAGTTTGATGAAAACCTGGAGCCGTATTACGACTATGACAAATGCGGTCGGGAACAAATGGAGTCTGAGAGCGGAGGCTACACGCCGGAGGGCTATGTGTCCTATCATGGGACGATGAGTCTGGATGAACTGATGATAGAGGACCCTGTGGAGCAATACCGAAAAGAGC
>JAEEGI010012054.1_pt1 | contig 18546 bp, 9 predicted proteins | sample 8958751 | NCBI WGS metagenome assembly JAEEGI01 (sample SAMN16246545, study PRJNA631951) | gut metagenome | biome: gut microbiome; feature: rumen; material: KS-attached | host: Bos | place: Iran: Karaj | collected 2018-10 | reverse complement strand
CCCCTCCTTGAAATTCGCTTCCTTCTCTGGAACAATGGCGTAGGTCATCACCATGTTGTTCTTGGTGTTACGGATTTTCACAGTCGAATAAAGCAATACTTTCGAGGTGTCCATCTTTGACTCGTCAAGGACGCGGGCGTTGAAAATTAGTTCTTGCAACTCGGCAATCTTGGCCTCAAGCAGGCCTTGGGCTTCCTTGGCGGCATCGTATTCAGCGTTCTCCGAGAGGTCGCCCTTGTCGCGGGCCTCTTGGATGGCGAGGACGATACGCGGACGCTCACGCAGGATGAGGTCGTCAAGCTCGTCCTTCAGTTTCTGCAACCCTTCTTGGGTAAAATATTTGATTTCTGACATGACTGTTGTTTTTGTTCAAAAAAAGCGTCAAAAAAGGAGACCCTTACCGAAATAAGGGTCTTCCTTGATTGAGGTTGCAAAGATACGAATTATTTCGTTATCCGAATCTTTTTTAGAAAAGAATTCTAGCGCCAAACGTGTGCGTGCCTTTGAAGGTGTAGGTATCGCGGAAGGCGTAGTCGATGGCAACCTTCATGCCATTTTCTTCCTTCGACAGCGGAACCTCAACGCTCAAGCCTGCGCTCAAGCCACGGTTGACATTCATGCACTCCTTCTCGGTGTCAAGCACATCGCCGCTCCAGATGCCATTCTCATAGGTATAGCCGGCGCGAACCATCAGGATTTCTCTCCATCCATACTCCAAGCCCAATGTGATTTGGTCATTGGTGAACGAATTGGAGGCGAAGTTTCCTGCGATGGTGAGGCGGTTGTCCTCGGCCAAAATCCAGTCATAGGCAGCAGCAATGCTCAACTGGGTGGGCAACTCAAACTCGTCGGTGCGTTGCACAATGGTGAACTGCTGCGTAGTGCCTTGGGTCAAGAATGCCTTGTACGACAGACCATCACCCGAGTACTTCATCGTAGGTCCGATGTTCTTCAGCGTGATGCCGAAGTGTACGTTGTCGTACGGGCCCGTGACGTACTGGATGCCAGCGTCGATGGCCACGCCCGTGCCACCCATATCCTTAATCGACTCGCTGATGATCTTCAGGTTGAAGCCGCCGCTAATGCTGTTGGAGAACGACCTTGCAAAGGCGAGGTTGATATTCATCAGCGTAGGCTTGAACGTACCCAAGATGTAGGGGTCGGGGTTCTCCGTGGTGGTAATCGGAATCTCACCGATACCGAAACTCATAAACGAAAGGCCGAGAACGTTCTGTTCGCCTATGCGGGCCAAGACGCCAAACGATATCACGTTGACGCCCGTGCCGTGCAGCCAATCGGTGTAGCTAAAGTCAAGGTCTATCTTGTTGCATGAGGTGATGCCAGCCACGTTGCCAAACATGGCATCGAGGCTCCTTACCTTCGACATGCCAGCGTTGCCCCAGCCCGACGATGCGGCCCAGGGATTGATGAGCAACTGTGCAGCACCAGCCTGACCTGAACGGTCCTTATTTCCTGCAAATGCCTGGGGAGCGGTCAATCCCAAAAGGATGACCATGCTCATTACGATATATCCAAATGATTTCTTCATGATATTTACATTTAACGGTTAGCAGTTCCTTTCATTTTAGAATGTGTTCAGGTCAACCTTACGCATGGCTCCGTAGAACTTGATGACGCGCTCGCTGCCACTGGTGAAGTCCTTGACGTGAATCAGGTAGAAGCCACTGGCGATAGGCGTGTTGGCAAAGTTGGTGAGATCCCATTCTTGGTCAGGATCCTCGTTGTCCTTCAAGAACTGACGCACCTTGGTTCCGCTCAACGTGTAGATGGTAATCACGCAATGGTTAGGCAGGTTGCAAATCTTCACGCGATTGGTCAGTGCGTTGCTTTCGTAGTCAGAGTAAGCATAGTAGGGGTTCGGCGTTACGGTGATGAGGTTGAGGTCTTCCTCTGTCTTCACCGGATCGTTGGGCGTCGGGTTAAGACCTTCAATTGAGAACTTATACTTCGGCATCAAATCGTTGATGTTCAGGTCTTCTTCCTCATTTTCCATCTCCAACGGTCGTGCACCGTAACCAGAGGCATAAGGATGTGCCAGACGTATACGGATGCGGCAATCGTTGCCTTCAGGCAGCCAATCCTCGCCAACGACACCCATCGGCATACCCACCCACTGGACGAGTTTGTAGAACTCGATGCTGAAGATGTTGGCTTGGTTGGCGTGTTGCTGGATGTAATTGAGGGTCTTGAAGTTGGCCGCACCACCATCGTAGGCGGGGCTAACGAAGTCCTTGTAAGGCGAGTTACCCGTCAGTTCGATAGAGTCGTTACGGAAGATGTAGACATAATGCTTACCACCCATAACCGGCACACCGTCGGCACCACGGATGATAGCAGGATCCGCCAACTGTTCGATGGCATCGTCAGCCTCCACGGTGGTCTTCTGCAACTTGGCGGGATTGAAGAGCATGTCACGACCGTTGAGGTCTTCAAGGTAGGAGTCCTCACCGAAAGCAACATTGAGGCGCGTACCGCTTTCCACATCAATCACATAGCCTGGGAACCAGCCCATGCCTTGAGGAGCAATGAAGTTCGGGTCTTCCTCGTTTTGGCTCACATATTCGGAATTATCAGCCAAACTCCATAAGTTGAACTGGATGTCTTGGTTATTTTCATCTTTAATCATATAAGGCTTGCCATCTTTGTCAACCGAAGCGTGCTTACGCAGAGCGAAGCGCTTGACACCACCTTCAGAGAGCTTTTCGTCCATGCACATCTCAATGACAGGACAACGAGTCCATTTGCTCTTGTCGGCGGTCAGCACGATATCCACGCTGTTGGTCTTGCGGAAGTACTTACCCACCCTTGTGTTGCCGTTGTAGACAGGACCTGGGTTGGTCGGGAAACCTTGACCCGAAGTGGTGCAGAGTAGGTAAGGTGCCCAAGTACCATTGGCAAGGTTTTCAAAGTTCTCGTTCGGGTCCCAAGGCTTGCTACCACCAGCGTTGTTCGGGCTTGATGACATGCTATAGTCGTTGTCGGACGACTCGGCGTTCGTACCCGTGCTGGCATACGTACCAGAACGAATCCAGTTCAGTACTGAAGAGGCACCAGCGTTATCGGTGTCGCGAATACCATCGAGCCACACGTGGTCGGGATCAGTAAACTCAATCGAAGAGCCAACCACACCATTGTTCTCGGCCACCACAGTCTCCCAGTCGTGCCAGTCATTGTCATAATACATGGTACCAATCTTGATGCAACCAAATTCGTACGGCTGCTTGAGGGTGATAGCGATACCTTTGTCGATGAACATCTTTTCATCACCATAAACCGTGGTGGTATCACCTTTGAACGGAGGAAGCGTATCATTCAAGTCATCCAGCTCCCAGTGTGAAGCCATACGCAAAGCGGAGTCACCTTGAATCTCAAGGTTGCCCGTAATGTTGGTAGTGTATGACTCAACAAAATCGGTGAAGGTAAGCTCATAATCTGTGCTGACCACATTCAGCGGGTCAATAATCTTCACGTCGATGGGACCATAACCAGCCTTGTACTTCGGATGGTAGCTCACCGGATAGTCGGGGTGACCAAAGCGTACCGTGATGGTATCACCATTTCCATCAACATATTGTGATCTGGCCAACTTCTTACCCAAGATTTCGTCAACGGTCTCTTCCGTCAGTTCAAGCTCATTGCCGCCGTTGCCAAGACCAACCATGCGTTGGATGGCAGGCTGGTCACCATAGGTGGCGTTCAGCACCATACCATTCAAGGTCTTGTGTGGGATGGCTGTGTAGCACTTAATGTTCTTGCGGCCTTCGAGGTAAGGTTTCTGTTGGCCTTGCAGACCGATAATGTCTTCCTGATTGTAGGTAAGGTAGTTGTTGTAAGCATAAGCCACTGCCATGAAGTAATAGGGCTTATGGTTGACAAGGGTCGGGTTGTCACCCGTTGAGAACTTGTCTTGGGTAATCACAAAGCTGTGGGTGATACCGGCATCGCCACCGTCAACCTTCAAAGCGGGAACACGGGCTTGCAGCGACTCGTCATAGTTGAAGTTGATGATGCGGGAAACGTTGTTCCGGATGTCGCATTGGAACACCAAACGAGCCTTGTCGGTATTGTCGAGCTCATCGGCACCCACTTCGTCATTGACCAACTGATACACCTTATAACCCTCGAAGCGATAGTTACGGTCATAATAGGTATAAATCGTGGTGTCTTTATAGATGGGTTTATAACCAACAAGAATTGTATCCTGGTAATAAATCGGCACTGAATCAGTGTATTGGGTATTGTCAGCTCTCCATTCCGGAATTTCGGGGTCAAACTCAATGTAGCTTTCTTTGTAGTTGTTGGAAAGCTCGGTATTCGACAGATAGATAATCAATTCCTGGTCAAGCTCGCGGATGGTCAAATCAGGTGCATTGGGACCGTCGATGACCTTGAAGCAGTTATCGAACAGGGCTTGGCACTTATCGTCGACCACGCGCAGTAACTCGACGGATGCCCAAGGGCCGCCAGAGGTGGCACGAGCCCACGGCACACCGAAGGTGATGTAGTTGACTGCACCAGGTTCCAAGGTGAAGGGACCAGCCGACTGCATGAAACGACGGTCGTCAGGAGCATTCTTACACTCTTCTTCAGTCCAGTAGAGACCGTTGGTGTTGAAGCCACCGTTGGGCTCCACACCGCCAGTACCCCAGTTCCATGGGTCAGAGTCGCCAGGGAACATGAAATCACATTCAGGACCAACAACGTCAGTACCCGAGAAGGCATTGCCGCCATAACGCATCTTGGCACCATTCTTCCAAATACCACGCAAGTAGTTATAGTATTGGGGAGCTGTATTCGGGTCACCGTTATCAGCTGAACTATTGTTGTGGTACACGAAACGGCGCATACCAAAACGCTCATCGTCAACAATGCCATTTCCGAAGTTCACACCGTTGATACTTTCGTCAACGATTTGGTGACGAGCCACGGTGTCGTAATAGAAGATGGTGTCTCCACTGATAGAATCAAGCTCAAAGTGGTTGATTTGCAGTTCAAACGTGTACTTCGGATTGTCGAGTCCGTCAGCATCCATATAGGGGCCTTGGAAGAAGTCGATACCGACCGCCGGAGGCTGTGCACCGTAGGCTTCAGGCTGGCCGCTACCGTCGGTGGCGGAGCCGTTATAGCCATAACCCAGACCACGCTCAACGTCGCAACCCACATAGTCGTCCTTGGCATAGCCGAGGTCAACGTCGGTCCAAGGCGAGAAGTAAGTTCCCGTCAAGGTATAGGTCGAACGGTTGATAATCTCGTAGCTGTAGAAAGTCATGTTGTTGATTTCATCGTTGGTAGAGAAACCGAAGGCTTGAGCACGGATTTCCATACCGATGGCTTGGCCGCCCGACTCGGTGTGTGAAGCACCCTTGTCGTTGAAGATCCACCAAAGGGTTTGGTCGCCTTTCAGCACTTGGTCAGCCAACAGCGAACCATGAATGGAGCCTTCCACTTCCTCGTCCATGGTCGGAATCTTGGTGTGGCACAGCTCGTTGTCGATGTCGTAGTAAGGATAGTCACCCTCTGTAGGTTCGTAAAGTCCATTACCATCAGCATCATAGAACGGAGCACCATAGTGGCTCACTCCTTCACTTTCCTTGTCAGGATGAGCAGGCCAGTTTTTGATGATGGTCGGAATGAGACTTGCGTCCACCTTGCCATGCTCATCACGGTTGGCAAGAAACTCGTCGACTTCGGCACGGGTAATCTTGTAGATCTTGTCCCACTTGGCACAGGTCTCGGCTGTGACAGAGGCTTTGCCGTCAACAGTCAGCGGGCCTGTGTAGTAGTCGTTACCGACCTGACGGAAACGTAGTGCAGCGCATTTCAGCTGCTGGTTAACGTCGACACCGGCAATCCAAAGGGAGCCAGCGTAGAGCGATGTGGCAACACCGTTGGCAGGGATGAAGTATTTGGAACCAACGCCACCAGGCAAGTCCCACCACATATCACCACCCGCGTTAATACGGGTCTTCACGTTGTTGACATCCAACCACTCAAATGCCGAGGAAGGAGTACAACCGGCTGCGGTTTGGGCGCGTTGGCCCTTGCCTTGATCCTCAAAGTGATACTTTTCAGCCTTTCCGGGAATCACGGCACACAGGATGAGGAGTGCCGCAAGAGTTACATGAACTATATTCTTCATAATTTGTAAATTTTTCGTTTATGAAACCTTTCTCGTCATTAGAAGTTGAAGCTTAAGCCCAAACGAACCTGGCGAGGTGTTGCGTAGTTGCCGCCGTTGTCGACATAAATCTGGTACATTTGCATGAATGCCTCCGGGTCGAGCTGGCTGTAGATTTCACGCTGCCATTCAGGTGCCGAGAGGTAACCGTCATCGTTAGCGTTACCCGTGGCGGAGTAGACATTCAAAATGTTCTTGGAGTTGAGCAGGTTGAGTACTTGCAGATAAACGTTGACGAAAGCGTCACGACCCTTCTTACCTTCCTCGTTGCCGCCGAGTTTGAACTTGATGTCCTTGTCGACACGGAGGTCGAACTTGAAGGAAGCGGGCATTCTGGAACCGTTGTAGGTGCCTTGCAGCAGGCTGGTACCGCCTTGAATGGGCGACAACACCTTACGGGCAGCGGTGTAAGGAGCACCCGAACCACCGTTGATCTGCAGCGAGAAACCTGTGTTGGCCAAAATCTGGATGGGGTTCTTGCCGCTCTTCTCACGCTTGATGACGGGGCCGTTGTATTCCTTGCCATCCTTGAAACGATAGTCGAGAGTCAAGTTGAAACTGTGACGACGGTCACTATTCGACGGGTATGTGGATCTCAAGTTAGGCACACCAGCGGCGATAAGAGCCGAAGCTGTTGTGGCGGAGGCACCCGTCTTGTTGTCGAACTGGAGAGTGTAGCTGGCACGCACACGAGCGTTCTTTGTTCTACGCAGGTCGTAGCTAGCCGTCATACCCTTGACGGTACCGAAGTCGAGGTTGCTGTAGCTGTTGTAAGCCTTCGGGTAAGCACCATTGAAGCGGTACATCTGAATCATGTTACGAAGCTCGCGGTAGTAGGCCGTGATGGTCAACGAAGAAGTGTTGTTCAACTTCTGCTTGAAACCGAGTTCGTAGTCGATGGTCTGTGAAGGCTGCAAGTTGGGATTCGGCACGGTCTCGCCGTATTCGTTGAAGTGCAGATAAATCAGCGGGTTGCAGTAATAGTTGCCAGTCGGGCGTTGTGTCAGCACATCATAGTGGGCATAGAACAAGGCCTCGTCCGAAATCGGGAAGGAGAAGGAGATACGGGGCATCACGCTCCAAGCGGGATCATAGTCCTTGAAGGAACTGTAACCCACGGACGGCAAGCCCGAATTGGCTCCGTTTTCATCAACATTGGAAGGATTGAGGTAGGTCGACTTGTTAATCCAAGGCGTGACGCCAGTACCCATATCAAGAGCATCAGGATCGCTGATTTCTTTACCCTCGGCATTGTACCAAGTGTTACCACTACGATAACCGACGACTTCCGTCATCTCATCATACTTGTTCACGTATGGCACAAAGTCATCGCCAATGTTGCTCGGAATATTAAGATCGGAAGTGGAACCCTCATACCACATACCGCTCAAATCACTGCCGCTTGCCAGAGCTCTTCTGACATCACCAACCGTATAGAAATCATACAGCACATACGGGTCTTTCAACACATCAAGGTTGGCATCGAAGCGGTCGACACGCACACCGATGTTGAAGATCAGGTCCTTGAAGGCGAACTTGTCTTGGATATAACCAGCCAAATAGATGGGTTGTCTGGCACCAATCTCACGGGTATAGTTGCCATCCGCGTCTTTATCTTCAAAGAACTGCTGCAACGAAGGACGCTCGAAGAAGCCATACTTGCGGCTGCCGTCGTATGTATAGCCAGAGTATTCAACATAGAAGTTGCCGTCACGAGTCAGTTCATCGGGGCTGAACATATTCAGATTGAAGCCGCCGGGCAAGGTGCGGGTGTGCAATTTGCCTTCTTCGTCGTAATACTTGATGGTATTGTCGTCGAAATCGTAAGTATCAATCAGAATCCAGTCGGTGCCCTTAGGATCCAAGCCCAAAGCGCTACGCAGACTGGCATCGAAGGTGTACTGCATACTCTTATCGTACATCCTGTGATACTTGACCGTGTCAACGATGCCATCAATGCTGGTGGCATACGGGCTGCTCATGTCAAGTTCTTGGATGTGATAGTTGGTGAGGTCACGCATCAGCGACCAGTAGGAAGCGCCAAGGTAGTCCATGTAGGCCTGATTACGCATCTCATACTGGAAGCCTAACTTGATTTCGTGGCTGTTGTCGCCCTTACCGATAGTCATGGAGCCGTTTACGTTAAAGGCCAGCTGGTCGGTGGCCGACTTGCCGTAGTTGGCCATGATGGTACCTGGCACCGCATACAAGCCGTAGGCCAGCTCGGGGCTTCTACCATTAATCAAGCCCTTGTTACCAACGATGTTCGACATATTGTTGTAGTTGCCGTAGGCACCATACTGCTCATAAAGGTCGAAGTAGTTCTCAACGTAGTTGGCAAGCAATGGGTTGAAGTCGTAATCAGGACGGCTGAACTCAACCAAAGTGTCATAGAAATTGTTGAGCACCCATACGTTGTTAAAGCTATGATAGTTGCCTTCAATGCCATCAACCAACACCGAGTCGATGGTGGTTGGAGAGAATGCATAGTTGGGGGCGCGGTGCGTCATGAATTTACCGATGTTGCCGTATGCAAAGATGTTGTCCCACAGGTCGGGGTCACCTTGCTCGGAGTGAAAGTGCGTGTAGTCGGCTTGGATGCTATAATACACGTTGGAAATCAGCGAAGTGCTTTCGGGATCCGTGGGGAAACGCTGCGAGAAGCGGACATAGCCACGATAGGTACCCGACTTGCTGACAAAATTCTTATCGGTGTCAAAGAAATAGTATCTTCTGCCCGAGCCATGGCTCATACCTCTGTAGAACGATCCACCGAAGGTCAAGTTGGTGGTGGGGCCAGTGCGCACGTCAATCTTTCCGTTGAGGTTGACGCTCCAATTTGAGGAGTTATTGAGATACTTGGACTTGACGAGATTTTCGTGCGGGGTGTATGATGCCATAGCGTTGGCACCAGTACCGCTGCCGCCGAGGGTCAGCGGGTTCTCCTCGATGTATTTCTGCCATTCATCAGTGGCACGCCAGAAACCCGTTGCCGAAAGGCCACCTACTTTATTGTGGGCAAGGTCACCAGCGATGAAGAAGCCCAAAAGTGCTTCCTCGTCGTTCTTCTTGCTCTTGATCAGGGGACCGTTCAAGCTAAAGCCGAGACGCTTGTGACCGTAGCCGTCGATGGAGTGCTCATACTCCAGACCGCCACCCCAAGTACGGCTGGGGCCTTTGGTGGTCATGTTGATGATACCGCCACTGGCATCACCATACTGGGCGGGAGTACCGCCAAGGATAACGTCGACTTGGTCGATGGCACCTTGCGGCACGCTTCCGTTACCGATAACCCTCACACCGTCGATGTAATAGACGGCACCTTCACGGGCACCACGGATGGAACCGACCTCACCGTCAGCGGAGAACACGCCACCGACACTGGCGGCCACGCCTTCTGCCGAACGGTTCGGCAGCTTCGCGATTTCCTCGGCGGTGACTGACTCACCGGAGGTCGTGTTGTCCTTCGAGATCAGCGGGATCTCATAGTCGACTACGACAAATTCCGTTTGGGTGATTGAGCTACTCACCATCTTGATGTCGTAGTAGGTGATCTTGTTGCCCGGAATGACGATGTTGTTGGCGACATGGCCTTGCATGCCCACGCAGCTCGCCTTCAGGGTGTAGGTTCCCGGAGGAATCGGGTTGATGTCATAGTTACCGTCGAAGTCGGAAGAGGCACCGCCCATCTGCGAGCCGCCTTTTTCAATGATGACATTGGCAAACGGAACAGGTTCTCCCGTGTCGTCGGTAATCTTGCCTTTGAGTCGTCCTTGCTGTGCCATAGCCAGCGTACTGGCTGCTATGAGAATTGCAAGGGTCGTGAGTAAATTTTTAAACATACCTTGTAATTTTATGTAATACTATACTTCATTTAGTGCATTAAAAGTCGTCAAAATTACAACCTTCTTGGAAAGTACGCAAGAAAAAAATTCATTTTCTCCGTTTTTTTCTTCGAGAAATTGCAGAAATTCAACTCAACATTTTGATATATAATCATTTATAGAAACAAGAAATTTTGCACTTTTTTTCAACTTTTTTCGTCTTTGGTTAAAAAATGGTCAAAAATTCTGAATTTTTCGACTTGAATTGGTAGAAAATCGGTTTGAATCAGGAGAAAAACGGATTGCTTCGATGCCTCCTTCGCATCTTTTCGGCGTGTCTTTTGTCCTTCTTGATCATCTTTTTTGTCTTTTTAGCCTGATGCTTGTAGTGCGCCGACTTGGCCTCCTTGAACTGCTTTTTTGACTGTTTTTCCATCTGCTCCATCTGGCGTTCTGCCTTCCGCATGGCCCTCGAAGAACGGTTGGATGCGCATGAGGCGAAGAGCAGGAAAAAGCTCAACAACACGACAATGACGGTGGTTTTTCTTCTCATATCCGTTATTTTTTCCGCAAAAGTAAGAATTTTCCATCGACAGCATACTTTTGGACGGAAATATTGCGTTATTTTGCCGTCATGAAAAACTACTGTTTACACCTATTAATATTAATAGTATTCACGACAGGACTTTTGGGATGTCAAAAGTATCCCGAAAACCCTAACCGTCCCACCGTTCCTTTTTCGTTCTCGATATATCCAAACACCCTTCAGTATCAAGAAATTAACTTCGTCAGCGGCTGGATATACCTCACTTCCGAGGTAGAAAGCACTAGCCGAGGTATCATCGTTTACCGTTTGAGCCAAAATGAATTTCTCGCCTACGACCGTCTTCCACCCAATGAACCTAACGCCTGCACCGACAGCCAAGGCCACACGACACGCCTTGTGGTCGACTTCCCCTTTGTGGTGGATGGTTGCAACAACGCCTACTACAACATACTGAACGGACAAATCATCGTTGCCGAGCCTGACATGATCCCAAATTTCCCGACTGAAGGCGTGGCGGTGTATCCACTTATCCAGTATTACACCCAGTATGATGGGCATAAACTAACTATTTCAAACTGAAAATCAGTTTATTACATTGCTCTTGTTGAAAAATGTTGAAAAAGTGGAAACGGAAATTCTTGCAGGGTTTCTCAAGGTGGGCTACTTTCGCAGCGTAATCGTAATACTAACCTCATTTTGTGCATACCCTTGACAATGCCTGCCGCACTGTGGTGGGCGTTGTCATTTCTCCATGACGCGAGTCTGTCGCTCAATGGAAGCTTGGTGGATGGCCTCGTACACTTTATTAATTAATGTAGGCGACAGACCCAATTCCTCGCCTGTGGCCATCAGGTCGGCAAAAACATGCTTCCAACGGTCCATCTGCACCACGGCCACGTTGTTGCGTTTCTTGTACTCACCAATCTGTGCGCTAACTTCCATCCGGCGGGCCAAGAGCTGCAACAACTCGCCATCGATGTCATCGATTTCGCTACGGAGACCAGCAAGGTCGCGCTCGACGCTACCAGAGTTTTTGGAACGAAAGACCAACTGCGAGAGCATGGTCTTCAGTTCTTCGGGCGTGATTTGCTGTCGGGCATCGGTGAGAGCATGGTCGGGATTAATATGACATTCCATCATCAAACCGTCAGTGGCAAGATCGAGGGCTTTCTGCGCAGTGGGCAGCAACAATTTCCGGTTGCCGCAGATATGGCTTACATCAGTGATGAGCGGTACATTAAGCCTTTGCGTCAGGGCGATAGGGATTTCCCACATCGGGAAATTACGGTATTGGGTCTCCTTATAATAAGCAAAACCGCGATGGATGGCAGCCAATTGCGTTAAGCCTGCCTTTTGCAATCGTTCGAAGGCACCAAGCCAGAGGTTGAGGTCAGGCGCAACAGGGTTCTTGACCATTATAGGCACATCTGTGCCGTGCAAAGCATCGGCCAACTGCTGCACTGCGAACGGGTCGACCACCGTGCGGGCACCAATCCAAAGTATATCAACATCGTATTTTAAGGCCAATTCCACATGCTCGGGTGTAGCTACTTCGGTCGCGATGGGCAAACCTGTCTTCCGTTTTGCTTCTCGGAGCCACACGAGGCCCTTTTCTCCCCATCCCTCGAAGGCATCAGGGCGAGTACGTGGTTTCCAAATGCCGCCGCGCAGCAGCTTGACTTCAGGGATTTGAGACAAAGCTTGAGCCGTGGCGAGGATTTGTTCTTCGCTTTCGACGCTACAGGGACCGGCGATAACGAATGGTGTGGACAATTGTGTATATGTGTTCGCCATAACGCTGGCAAAAATACAGCATTTTTGCTGACCATTGCGTTTTTTTTCGTTACTTTGCACATTATTTACTATGAGAAATAAAAACAACATCATACAATGAAAAGAGTAGAAATCAAGCAAGCTTTGCAGATGCAAGCCTCTGACAATGAGATTACTGTAATGGGTTGGGTGCGAAACAAGCGCGGCAGCAAAAACGTGGCCTTCATCGCCCTCAACGATGGCTCGACCATCAACAACCTGCAACTGGTCATTGACCTGAATGTCATCCCTGAAGAAAATTTGGCCTTGATGCACGCTGGTGCCTCGCTGTGGGCCAAGGGTGTTTTAGTCGCCTCGATGGGTAGCGGCCAGGCCGTGGAACTCTCCGTGAAGGAGATCGGCCTTTTCGGTCCCGCCAACCCCGATGAATACCCACTGCAACCCAAGAAGCACTCGTTGGAATTCTTGCGCGACATCGCCCACCTGCGTTTCCGCACCAATACTTTCGGTGCCGTCATGCGTCTGCGCCATGCCATGGTGTTCGCCATCCACAAGTTCTTCACCGAGCGAGGCTTCTACAACATTCACACACCGCTCATCACCGCCTCCGATGCTGAAGGCGCCGGCGAGATGTTCCAGGTGACCACCCTCGACCTCAACAACATCCCTCGCGACGAGCAAGGCAACATCGACTACAAGCAGGATTTCTTCGGCAAGTCAACCAACCTCACCGTGTCGGGTCAACTGGAAGGCGAACTGGCTGCAACGGCACTAGGCAAGATTTATACCTTCGGCCCGACTTTCCGCGCTGAGAACTCCAACACTACGCGCCACTTGGCCGAATTCTGGATGATTGAACCCGAAATGGCCTTCTACGACATCAACGACAACATGGATCTCGCCGAGGAGATGCTGAAATACTTGATTCAATATGCTTTGGACAACAACATGGACGACCTCCAATTCTTGAGCAAGCGTCTGCAAGACGAAGAAAAAGGCAAGAAAGAAGAAGAGAAATCAATGGAACTCATCAGCAAGTTGCATTTTGTGCTCGAGCATGAGTTTGTGCGCCTGACCTACACCGAAGCCATCGACATCCTACGAAACTCCAACTACAATAAAAAGGGCAAGTTCCAGTATCCCGTTAACGGTTGGGGTGTTGACCTGCAGTCGGAGCACGAGCGTTACCTCGTGGAGAAGCACTTCAAGAAGCCTGTCATCCTGACCGACTACCCGAAAGAAATCAAGGCCTTTTACATGAAGCAGAACGAAGATGGTAAGACCGTCCGCGCCATGGATGTGCTTTTCCCTGGCATCGGCGAGATTATCGGCGGTTCCGAAAGAGAGACCGATATTAATAAAATCCTCGACCGCATGCACGAAGTCGGCATCCCCGAGGCATCAATGGATTGGTACCTCGACAGCCGTCGTTTCGGCTCGGTGCCACATTCTGGCTACGGCCTCGGTTTCGAGCGTCTACTGCTCTTCATCACTGGCATGACCAACATCCGCGATGTCATCCCGTTCCCACGTACACCGAAAAACTGCCTATATTAATGCTGAATGATGAATGATGGATGCAGAATGGGGGCAAAGCCCTGCATCGTTTTGCGACATTCCGCATTCAGCATTCCGCATTCATAATTCAATAGATGATGAACAATCAACGATTGACTCAAACCCAGCGGCAAGAATTGAAACTTTCGCCGCAGCAAATCCAGCTGATGAAGCTGCTACAATTGCCATTGATGGAACTTGAGCAGCGCATCAAGGAGGAGATGGAAATCAACCCTGCCCTTGAAGATAGCCGCGAGAGCGACTACGACGATAACGAGCCAACCGTTGACGAGCCTGACAACGGCGAGAACGACGACTACAACGACGAAGAGGTGGACTTCAATAAAGATGACGAATTTGACATCAACGACTACCTGCCCGAAGAAGACCTGGATGACTACTCCTACAAGTTGCAAGCCCACAATTATAGTGCCGACGACGACCTCTATGAGACCCCGGTCGCTAACGAGGAGACCTTCCAAGATTACCTGAACCAGCAACTTTCTTATCATGACCTAACCGACGAACAACTTGAGATCGGAGAATACATCATCGGCAATCTTGACGACAATGGCTACTTGAGTCGCCCCATCCCCAATATCGTCGACGACATGCTGTTCACCATGAACGTGGAAACCACCGAAGAGGAAGTGGCAAAAGTGCTGGCCATAGTGCAACAGCTTGACCCTCCAGGGATTGCCGCTCGCGACTTACAGGAGTGTCTACTCATTCAACTGCAACGCATGCAAGAGGAAAGTCCATTTACGGATTACAAGCTCAGCATGACCATTATCAAGGAGTGTTTTGAAGAGTTCACGAAGAAGCATTACGATAGAATCGCCAAAAAGTTGGAGGTCAGCAACCGTGAGTTGAAGCCAGCTTTGGATGCTATCCTCAAACTCAACCCCAAACCCGCCGACGCCTCCAGCACCGGCACCAAAAACATCCATTATATCACGCCCGACTTCTTTGTCTTCGTCAGAGACGGGAAAATCGAGCTTTCACTTGACGGACGCAACTCACCCGAACTTCATGTCAGCAAGCAGTATCTCAAAATGCTTGAAGACTTCTCAAAAAGCAAGAACACACGCAACATGCAGGAGGCCGCCCAGTTCGTGAAGCAGAAAATCGACGCTGCCAAATGGTTCATTGATGCCATCAACCAGCGTCAGAACACGCTATACATCACCATGAAGGCTATCGTCGACATCCAAGAGGAGTATTTCCTGACTGGTGACGAAACCCAACTTAAACCCATGATTCTAAAGGATGTTGCTGACAAGGTTGGTTTGGACATATCCACTATCTCGCGCGTGGCCAACAGCAAGTATGTGCAAACGCCATACGGCACCTTCCTCCTAAAATTCTTCTTTAGCGAAGGCATAACCAACGATGAAGGAGAAGAAGTCTCGACCCGTGAGATTAAGAAAATCCTGAAAGACTGTGTGGACAGTGAGGACAAGGCCAATCCCATGACCGACGAACAGTTAATGCTGATTTTGAAGGACAAAGGCTACCCCATCGCCCGTCGCACCGTGGCGAAATACAGGGAACAACTAGGCATTCCCGTGGGGCGGATGAGGAAAAAGATGTAATAATTCGCCTACAATCCCGTTAAGAATACGTGAAAAACAACTTCTATACCAACAAGAAACGCTGGAAGTGGGCACTGGCTGTTGTAGCCCTGCTGCTCATCTCCGCATCATTGTGGTATACTAATCGTCTCGTGAAGTCCATCGCCGAGCAAGAGACCCGGCAAGTGAGGATGTGGGCCGTTGCCATGGAGCAGCAAGCCGTAATGATGAAATCAACGGAGGAGTTCTTCAACAAGGTGAGCGAACAGGAACAACTGCGCGTCGACCTTCTTGCCAATGCCTACCGTCGTGTCATCGATATCTCGACTGACGAGAACACCGCCATCTACCTTGACATCATCCGCAACAACATCAGTATTCCTCTGGTCATCACCGACACAAAAGACAACATCATATTTTCGAGCAACCTGCCACCCGACCAAGAAGGTAAGAAAGTGTTCGATAGCGAGATGAAAGCCTACTATTCCAAGTTCTCCCCCATCAAAATCGACCCAGGTTATGGCTCGGTGCAATGGCTGCACTACAACGAGTCGCTGATTTACACGGAGTTGAAGGCCGTACTTGAAGGCATGATTGACCATTTCATGGAGGAAATCACCCTCAATTCGGTGGGCGCACCTGTCATCATCACCAACGAAGACGCAAGCAAGATACTGAATTATGGTAACTTGGACAGTCTCATGATGCAAGACACCAACTACGTCAAACGACAATTGGACATCATGCGCAACGAAAACGACCCGCTGCAAATTGAATTCATGAACACAGGCAAAGCCACCGTCTTCTACCGCACCTCCGACCTGGTGGAACAAATGCGCTATTACCCCATCATCCAGTTTGTCGTCTTCGCCTTGTTCCTGCTCCTCGCCTACCTGCTCTTCAGCTATGCCCGCCGCTCGGAGCAAAACCAAGTGTGGGCTGGCATGGCCAAGGAAACCGCGCACCAACTGGGTACACCGCTCTCATCACTCATAGGCTGGATTGAGCTGATGAAGATGCAAGAGGAACCGTTTGTCGGTACTTACGAGATGGAAAAGGACATTGAGCGGTTGCAAGTCGTCACTGACCGTTTCTCGAAAATCGGCTCCATCCCCGTGCTGGAACCGACCGACATCGTTTACCATATCCAGGACACGATGGACTATCTCCAAAAACGCTTCTCCAAGAAGTTCGAGTTCGAGGTCAACCTGCCCGAGGGCGAGTTGGTGGTACCGCTCATTCCCTCGTTATTCCGCTGGGTGCTGGAAAACATCACCAAGAATGCCATTGACGCGATGGGCGACCATGGTCATATAACCTTGGACCTCATTGACGACGGCGACCACATCCACATCGATATCAGCGACACAGGCAAAGGCATACCAAAGTCGAAAATCAAACAGGTGTTCAACCCAGGTTACACAAGCAAGAAACGTGGCTGGGGCATGGGCTTAAGCCTCGCCCGTCGTATCATCGAGGACTACCACAAGGGAAAAATCTTTGTCAAATCGTCGGTTGTTGGACAAGGAACGACGTTTAGAATCACCTTAAAGAAATAGGAATCAATTCGACTGAGTTACGGAAACGAATATCATGCTACCGTAACTTCCATAAATGCGCAATTCCGTTGATCGCGGTTGAATGGAATTCATTGGGGCAATCTTCACCAAAAACTCGCCGTTGTTAGTACCCGACGACGGGATGCAAGACAACCAGTCGGCACTGGTCTCGATATTCCAAGCTTGGTTGGCTGTCACATGGATAGTGTACTCACCGCCTTCAGGACCAGCTTGTATCTCGGTAATATCAGTTTCAAGGATGTTTGGACGGCTTTCCTGAACTACAACAACGTTATCCATTGTCTCGAAACCATGGAAAATGGTAAGGGTAGCAACACGACTTTCATCAGTGTAGTTTCCATCAACAATGATATCCATCTCGGCATCACCTGTGCCAGATGAAGTCAAAAGTCTGATCCAATCATAAGTGTTCACGAGATTCCAGCTCGTGTTGGCGCTGATGCTCAAGTGTTGCAAACCGCCCGTGTGGGGTGCAAACAGGGTGTCAGGTTCTATGCTCACTTGAGGTTGCACCTCACCTGCCGCTTGCGACACGCTGACACGTTTCGACAAGATTCCTGAAACCACCACGAATTGAGTCGACCTCGGCTCACTGATACTGTTGGGCTCGACCGTCAGTGTAACCACACCGTTACCAGTGCCAGACATGGCAGACAGTGAGAGCCAATTACATGACATGTCAACCATCCAATCCTCATCGCAATCGATGGTAATATCGGCTGAACCGCCAAGGCTTTCAAAGCTGACTGAAAGTGGGCTGACCTCAAGATAATGTGAATCGGGTGCACCATCCTGCTTGACAACAAGTACGGCCATGGCATCTGTTTCCGACAGGAAATTGACGTGGGCTGTCCTCGCTTCCATTATGCCTGTGTTCTCCGCCACAATCACTGAAATATCAGTGTTGCCATTGCCCGAATTGTTATTAAGAGTTATCCAGTCGGCATCACACGAAGCCGTCCAACTACCCTCACAATTGATGGACAGAAGTTGTTCGCCACCAGTATAGTCAAACGACATCAAATTGGAACTAATGTTGATAGGGATATATACTTGCGCATATTGGGTCACATGTACTGACACCAACTCGTTCTCAGCACCGCCAAAGATAATGCTGGCCTCGCGCTGGGCAAAATCGCCTCCCAAAATGGGTTCGACAGATACCGTCACCGTGCCATTGTCAGTACCGCTCATCGGCTCGCAACTGAGCCAGTCGACGAGGATGCTCACCGTCCAATCGCAGTTGGCTGTGACCTCAATCTCAAACGTTCCTCCTTCAAAATCAACACTCTTTTCAGTGGGGCTGACACTGATAAAGTTCTTCACCCGTGGTTCTTGAGTCACTGTTAGGATGGCTGAATTGTCTTTGGTTGTCGCCTTGATCTCACCAGATAGTGTGACATCACTATCGTTGACGGATGCCGTAAGCACCAGCTTAGCATCGCCATTGCCCGAGGTAGGATTGACAGTCAACCATTCAGGATAAGATTCG
>JAEEGI010012052.1_pt1 | contig 18547 bp, 9 predicted proteins | sample 8958751 | NCBI WGS metagenome assembly JAEEGI01 (sample SAMN16246545, study PRJNA631951) | gut metagenome | biome: gut microbiome; feature: rumen; material: KS-attached | host: Bos | place: Iran: Karaj | collected 2018-10 | reverse complement strand
CAAAAAAAGATTAATTATAGTTTTGTTGTTATTTTGTGGATTATTCATTAATACATTGTTTTTAGATTCATATTTATATAATAACCTTTATTTTCACTAGTTCAAATGGTTTTTCATTATCATTAATAAATCAAAGATAGCAGATAGAGAATATTTACAAAGATTTTTTTAAATCAATTTTGGGTGATTTTTCTTTTGAGTCAATTATTTATTAAATAAATGATTCTTTGTTAAAATGTAATAAACAAAATAAAAATTCATTTATTTTATTATATTTTTGAATCTAAAAAAAATTGTTCAATGAATTCCAATCTAATTTGATTTTTTAATATAGTCAATTCAAGGATTTTGAATTGATATTTATTTTAGTCGATATTAAATTCATTAAATCCTTCACTAAAACATTGATATACATTCAATCATATTAATATATATATATTTCATGAATTACCAATATTAGAATTATCTTTTTATTACTAACATTAATTTTTAATTTTTACTTATTTATTTTATTCTTCAATTAATTGTCATAAATTTTGATATATTTATATCTACTTTATGAGAGAAAAGAATTAATTTAATTTTATTTATTTCAGTCTTTTTGAATATTTATTATTTTTAAAAGTTATTAATGCTTATTTTTATTTAATTCTTTATATAAATGAACAGGGAAAAATTAATAGCAAATTATGAAAAAATACTTGCAGAAAAAATTTTTTTAAAGACAAATTCAAATTCTTGTGACTCAGAAACATTATTAAAATATTTTAGATATTATGATATTTATAATAATGGTTTTTGTTCATTAAATGATTTTATTAATACTATGAAAAGAATTGGAATAACAAAATTTTCAGATGAAGAACTAAAATCTATTTTTTACTCATATAATATTGGAATTGATTCTAAATTAAATTATATTGAATTTGTGCAAAATTTTTATAATATTTCCAAAAAAAAAATTAGAAATTCTCCAATTTTAAAAAGACAAATTAATAAAGTTCCCTCAAATTTAAAAGTTAATCCTTATTTTAATATTGTTGAAGGAATAAGAAAAGAATTAATGAAAAGAGGAATAAGAGGATTTTTTGATTTATATAATTATTTATATGAAGATAATAAATTAAGAATTTTTGATTTAATTAATTTAAATAAAGAATTAAAATTAAAATTATCAGATGAAGAAATTAAAGAATTATTTGAACAAGTTGATTATATTGATTATGAACAATTAAAAAGAAATATAAGAGGAAATTTGAATGACAATAGGAAATTAATTTTAGAAACAGTTTATAAAAATATTTATCAAAAATATAATGGTGGAATAACATTATCTTTATTATTCACACTTTATGATCCAAAAAATCATCCTGATGTTATTAGAAATTTAGTAAATGAAAAAATTATATTTTATGATTTTTGCGAAACTTTTCATACTTTACATCATTATTATTATAATATATCTTTGGATAAAAATCAAAATTCAATTCCATTTGAAAACTTTTTAATTTCTCTTGATGAATTTATTGAATACTATGAAAATATTTCTCCATTTATTACTGATGAAAAGTTATTTTCCAATATTTTAAAATATTGTTTCACTCAAAATAAAATAAATAATCAAAACTTAAATAATAATAATTCATATGAAAATATTTATCCAGTGAATAATATTTTGCAAAATGAGGGGAATAATAATAATGAAAAAAAAGAATTATTAAGTTCATTAGAAAAACTTAAAAATATTTTAAAAAGCAGAGGACCAAGGGGTTTATTATCATTAAGAAGAAATTTTATCCTTTTAGACAGTAAAAATTTAAAAAGAGTCTCATTTGAAGATTTTCAAACAATAATTGATAATTATAGATTAGGTCTTTCAAATAAAGATATTTATAATATTTATAATAAATATTGTTTATTATGTAATAAAGGTTTCATTGAATATGAAGATTTAATAAATGATTTGATTGGACAATTAAATAAAAAAAGAATTGAATTAATTGGTTTGGTTTTTGAAAGATTAATGAGGTATGATAGTAAAACTTATATTAGATTGGAAGATATTAAAAATAAATTTAATCCAAAAGGACATCCTGATTTTATTAATGGAAAAAGAAATGATGAAGATATTTTAGCTGAGTTTTTAGATTATTACCAATATCATTTTGAACTTTTAAATGATGAAAATCAAAGATTTATTACTTATTCTCAATTCATTGATTTTTATAAGTATATTTCTTTTTGTATTGATGATGATAATTACTTTGAAAAAATGATAAAAGGAGTATGGAATATTACTAAAAACAAATCTCACTTAAAAAACAATATTTATTTAATATACTAGTATAAATTTTTTTTTATTATTTAACCCAAATTTCTAAATAAAAAAATTAAATAAAAAAATAATGCATTTATCAAAAATAACTTCTTTAAAAAACCCATAAAAGCAAACAAAAACTTTATAAAAAACGCTGAAAAAAAAAATAAAAAAAAATGTCTAAAAACATAAGAATGTTCAACCCGCCAGATGAAGAAGAAAAAATATTATACCGTCCTCAAATATTTAATTTCAAATACAGAACATGTTTAGAAAAGCCTCGAGGATTAGAGCGTTATGATCCAGATACATTAAAATCATTAACAACTTTAATGCAATCACAAAAATTACCATCAGTTACAAAATCTAGATACGAGAATGAAGTATCATTAACAGAGCCATCTCCTCAAGTTGCTCAATCTCAATTAATATGTCCTCAATGGTTAAAATTTGATAAAGTATGTCTTAGATTTAAAGGATATTTCGATGAACATGTAACAGAAAGTGCTTATGAAAATTGGAGAGTTCGTCCTTGTACTTTGTTATATTATTTAGATGATGATACTTTTCAAATTATAGAAAACAAAGAAGAAAATTCTGGAATGCCACAAGGTGATTTAATTAAAAGAAGAAGAGTCAATATATGGGAAACTAAACAAAAATGCCCTATTGATTGGAAAGATATTAATATTGGACAAAATTTATATATTTATGGAAAAAAGTTTAGAGTTTGTGATTGTGATAAATTCACTCTTGAATATTATACTAAAAAAGGTTTTGTACTTAATCCTCCTGAAAATATACCTAAAATTGATTTTGGTGAAAAATTCAAAGATATTGATTTTAAAAAAATTAAAAAGGATATTGCTGAACAAAAAGAATTTACTGAAGTATTTTTAGGAGGTGGTCATCCAAATGGTGGATTAAAACAATTTTTAGAAAATGATAGGAAAGTTTTATCTTTTGATATTATATGGTATGATGAAAAATATGATAAAGAAGAAAAAAGTTATAGAATGAATTATTATTTAGCCGATAATCAAATTGAAGTTTGTGAAAAATTAGTAAATAATTCAGGAAAAGATCCTTTTCCTCGTTTATTGAAAAAATGTAAATTACCAAAAAAACCAAGATTAGCTTTTTGTCCTGGTTTAGAACCTGAAAATGAAGAATATTATAAACCAGAAGATTTAAAAATAGGAAATATTATTTTTATTTATGGAAGAAAATGCAAAATTACAGGATGTGATGAATTTACTAAAAATTGGTATAAAGATAATTTAAATATTGATATGTCATCATTTAATTATAAAGCAAGTCAAAATAAAACAAGAATACTTCATCAAATTCCTCCTTATAATGGATTTGGAACTGAAGAAGATTCTTTACTTAATGTATTTTATTTAGATCCTTCTGGTAAAAATAAAGAATATATTACTGAAAAATTCAAAAGAGATAAACATATTTTAAGATTTTTAGCTAAATTAATTTCTGATAATCCTTCTGATGAAGAAAGGAAATTTATGGTATCTTTTTATTTAAGAGATAATGCTATTCAAGTTTATGAAATTGCAGGGAAAAATACAGGAAGACAATCAAGTAAATTTATTGAAAAACAAAGAATTAAAAATCCTTATTCTAAAACTTATTATTCAGAAAAAGATTTTGTTCCTGGAAATGTTATTTATGTTAATAAATTTATTTTCAAACTTCTTGAATGTGATGAATATACTAGGAAATATATGAGAGATAATCCTGAAATATTTCATGATTCTAATGTTAATACTATTGTTGGGAAAATCAAAGGAAAAGTTCAAAATGAAAATTATGATGATTTTCTTGTTAAAATGCTTTCTGTTATTGATCCTCAAGGAACTAATTTTGCCTCATTGGAAGATATTCATAAAGGTTTTACTCAATTAGGAATTATACTTTCTGAAATGGAAGTTATGAGTTTAATTGGTAATTTAAGAAAAAAAGGAAATTATTATTCAATGGAAGATTTGTTTAATTTGGTTAAATAAAAATATAATTAAATTCAGAAGAGTTTTTAAATCATTTTTTAATAATTAAAACTTTTATTTGAATTACTAAAATATTTTTAAGAAAGAATTATATTATTATTATTTTTTTTAATAAAGAAAATATGTAAATTATAGTATAAAAAATATGATAAATAGAAATTATATAATTAGACAAAAAGATGATAATTCATTTGGAAGTGAGAGTATATATTTTGAGGCATGTGAGAATTCATTTGAATTAAATGAATTTAAAAAAGTTGAAGAAGAATATAAAAAAAAAATAAAAAATATTTCAAAAAATCAAAACACTTTTAATTTAAATAATACAATTCAAAATGAAACAAATTTTACGACTAATAAAGAAAATCAAATAACATTTAAACATAATAAAATATTAAACAATTCAAACTTTCAAAATGAAAATAAATCATTTTATGAAGATTGTGCTGAAGAAAACAGTAATTCTTTAAATGATAATAATGAAATTATTTTTCAAAATAAAAAAGAAAAAATTACAAAAGAATTTCAATTAAATGAAAGTAATAGTAGTAATTTTCATAGTGAAAACAGTGATAATGAAGAAATTAGTACAAGCAAAAAAAAAATTACGAAAAATAAAGCTTTTTCATTAAAACTTGATAATAATATATTAATTAATTCTCCTCATAGTGGAAGAATTGATTTTAAACAAGAAAATCCAAATTCAAATAATATATCAATAAATTCATTAAAAATAAATTCAATTATTTTCGAAAAAATAAAAGATTCAGATATAAATTTAAAATTTCTTCAATCTAAATTAAGAACAATTCCGGTTAAAATAAAAAATATTTCAAATCCAAAAAATCGTCACTTCAAAAATTTAATTGAATTACAAAATTTTTATATTGACGATTCTCCAATTTGGGTAATCAAATTTAGTTATGATTCAAAATTTTTAGCATCAGGAGGAAAAAAAGGAATAGTAAAAATATTTGAAATAATGAATTATGAATATGAACATTTTAAATCTTCTTATGATAAAAATCAAATAATATCATATTTAAATTTTCTAAGTGAAAAACCGAAAAAGATATTAAATGAACATACAAATGATATAATAGATTTATCATGGTCATCAATAAATGTTTCATATTTATTAAGTGCATCACTTGATTATTCAGTAATATTATGGAATATAAGTGAAAAACAAAGTTTTATAAAAAAATTTATTCACAATGATATGTTAACTTGTGTTTCTTTTTATCCTTTTGATGATAATATTTTCATTTCCGGATGTTTAGATAGATTTGTTAGATTATGGAAAATAATATCAGATAAAAAACCAGAATATTTTAATATTGAAGAAAAAATCACTAGTTTATCTTTTTTTCCTTCTGGAGAAAATGTCGCTATTGGAACACATAATGGAAAAATAATAATATATGACATTAAACCTAAAATTTCATACAATTGTTCTTTTGTTGTTAGAAATAGAGTAGGAAAAAATTCTTTAGGAAAAAAAGTTACTAATATTGAATTTGTTAATAGAAATTCGGCATTAATAACAACTTGTGATTCAAGAATAAGATATGTTTCTATGCCAGATGGTAAAATGATATATAAATATAAAGGACTTGTTAATGAAAAAAGTATGATTAGAGCACATTGTGATTTAAACTATGATTTAATTATTTCTGGAAGTGAAAATGGATATTGTTATATTTGGAGTAGAAATAACAAAGAAGATAAAAATAAAAAAAATTATCATTATGAATATTTTAAACCTTATTCTAAAGATATTGTGGAATGTTCCATGTTTGTAAATGAAAATTGTATGACAGGGTATTTAAAAAAATTTTATAAATTAACTACTAATGTTTTTGTTAGTAGTATTATTGTTAATGCGACTGATAAGGGAAGAATTCAAATTTTACTTAATGTGGACGATTCTCAAAAATAAAGAATTAAAAAAGTTCAATTTTAAATATGATTTAAATAGTATAAAATAATATAATATGATGTTAAAAATTGATTTATAAATAATCCTTTTAAATTGATTCAAATTATAACATTTAAATTATATAAATATTTGTAATTTATATTCTAAGTGGATTAATATATTATTGTTTGATATAGTATCATGAATACATAATTGTTGAATATTTTTATTTTCGAAAAATCTTTATTTTTAGTTTCTAGATTTCCTTTATATTAAAAAATTTATTTATAGAAAAAAAATTAAAAAAAGAATTATCTGAAAAAACATCAAATAAAAAATATTATCGTTTTTTATAATGTCACGTTACACAAATGAAAATTGTAATACAACATTAAGAAAACTGTTCAATAAAGATGAAGAAACAGTTATTAAATTAAGCATAAACCCAAATAAAAATTTGAAAACACATTCAAAAAAATCTAAAACACGTGAAACTGATATGATAGAATTATATCATTCAATAAATAAATTAAAGTCAATTATGCCTTCAATTTTAACCATTATGAAAAAATCAATTAATGAAGAAAAAACAGAAGATATTATTTATCAAAGATTTGAACATATAGAAATTGAAAATGATTTAAAAAATGATATTGCAAACATTGATGAAAAAATTAAATTAAAAAAAGGAGAAATGGAAGAAAAATTAAATGAAATATCAAATTTAGATGAAGAAATCAATGATACTGAATTAAATATTTCTTTTTTAGCAAATCCAGAAAAATTTACTTTATTTAATAAACAAAAAGAAAATTATCTAAAAGAAATAAATGAAAATCATGAAAAAGTAAAGGTATCAAAAATTCAAAAAAAAAAACCAAAATTTATAAAAAATAATGAAACAAAAGAAGATAATGATTTAAATAATACAATATCATCAACATCCCAATATCTTAAATTTACTAATCAAAGTGAATTTGAATTATTTTTATTTAAAAAAAAAACAGATGATGAAAAAAAAGCAAAATCAATGAGACTTTCATTAGATCCAAAATATTCAAAGAAAAAAAAATTAAATGAAGAAATTTTTGAAATTGAAAAAGAAATTGATATGTTAAAAAAAACAAAAAAATTAGTAAAAGATCAATTATATACTCATTATTTAAAATTATTAAAAGAAGGGAAAGATACAAGAAATGAAGGTTTATCATGGATAATAAAAGAAATATATTTATTAGGAAAAAAAGTATTAATGAGTTATATTCCTAATTTTTTAGATCAAGGAGGAATTGATTTTATATTTGATTTAGCAAAAGTTTCATTAAAAATAAAAGAATTAAATGAAAAATTAAATCAATCAAGAGAAATTTTAAATAATAGTGGAATTAAACAAGTTGTAAATAAATTTAAAACATTAAGAGGAAAAAAAATAAGTCATTTTGAAAATTCTATTTATTTAACAGAAAAAAAAAAATTTAATGATTATCAAGCTTATGCTAAAAGTCAAGATTATACTGATTTATCTAATTTAAAAAGTATTAATGAATTAGTTACTATTCCTCCTGTAATTAAATTAAAAGATTTAGAAGATTTAATTGAAAGATCTGGTGAATTAATTAATCATGAACAAATGAGAGATTTATTTCAATATTTAGAAGATTTAGATAGAATTGATAAAATGAAAGAATATTTAAAAGAAAGAAGAAAAAAAGAAATGGATAGAATTTTTAATGAATATTTAAGGAATGATTATAAGAAAAGATATAACGTTGAAAAAAATGTTGTTTTAAGTGCTTTAATTGGTGAAGATAATATAAATGCTGAATTGACTAAACAATTAAAAAGAGCTAAAATGTATATGGATGATATGAATAAAATTGGAATGAATAAAAATAAGGAATCTATTTTTTTTAATCCTCATGCTTTAAAACAACTGAATCTCAAAATTTAACTTTAATTATTGTCTTTGATGAAAAGATTTTAAAATATAAAAAATCAAAAAAAACATTAAATCAAATTTTACCGGAGAAAAAACTTCACTCCATTATTTCACTACTATTCCTTTTTCTTCTTCTTAATATTTTTTACTTTGTCTTTTTTTCCATTGAATGTTTATAAATCATTTTATTTAATAAATTCATTATGAATTCCGAATTTTATTTATTATTTCCTTTTTAATTCTAATTTTTTATCGCAATATATAATAATAGTGATATCTATTACGTAAATTTAATTCTTTTTATTATTAAATTCACTTTTATAAATCAAAACAGAAGTTGCTTCATCTAAAATTAAATTTTAGTTTTTTTATTAAAGATTTTTATATCATATCTTTCTTTTTTCTTCTTTTTTTATCATCTTAAATATTTAATATTAAATATTAAATTTTAAATGACTTTTTATTAATTTTATTTTTAAAAAAATATTTTTCAAAATAATTTTTAAATGGATAAAATAATATTAATAACTGAAAATAATAATGAAATTTCTTTGTCTAAAGAAGCTTCTAAACAATCAAAATTATTAAATACTTTAATAGAGGATTTACCTGAAGGAAATCAACCAATATTCTCTTTTCATAATATTAAATATGATATTGCCAAAAAAATAGTAGATTTTCTTGAATATTATAATAAAAATAAACCAAAAGAAACGAATAGAGTTGTTGCTATTTATGATTTTGAAAGTGAAATGAGTAATTTTGATAAAGAATATACTAATATAGATATAAATACTATTATTGACCTTATTCATGCGGCAAATTTTTTTGAAATTAAATCTTTAATTGAACTTTTAACTACTAAATTAGATTCACTTATGATGAGAAAAAATCCTGAAGAAATATATAAAAATTTACCTAAAAATGATGATAATAAACAGGTGAATGAACAAGATTTATTTAATGAAATTTTTTAAAACTTTTACTTGTTTTATTGTTTATAAATGTATTATGAAAATGTTTCATATTATATTAAATTTTATTTAAAATAATATATTTACTCTTCTTTAAAATTTTTTTTTTAAAATATTTAAATTAATAAAAATAAAGAACAATAAACCTATATTTTCATTATAAATAAATTCTATTTAAAAAACAAAAAGAACAAAAGTTTCTTGAAAACAATTAAATTAAATCCTTTCATTTTTTTAGTTTATCAAAATTAAGAAGATATCAAACATTTTATTCATAATTTTATTACAATTTATAACAATTTAAATTTCAAAAATTCGTTGATTATAATTGTAAGTAAGAAATTTATTAATAAAACATCAACTATAGCAATATAATTATATTTATATACTGTCATTTTCTATTTTAATTTATTTAATCTGCTATATTAGATTTACAAATATGTTATCTAGAATGAACCAAATTAATTTAAAGATTTATGGTTTCATTCTCAGTAATCATATCTAATTTTATTTATTAATTAAATAGTTTTTAAATTGAAGTAAAAATAAAAATACTTTATTTATTCATTTTTTTTATTGGAAAGTATTTAATTTAAAATAGTTGTTCTATAAAAAGACATTCTATTAATCATTGAGAAAAATCATTTAAAATTCTTATGTAAAATATTCTTTTCTATAAATTAATTGAAAATTGCTTTAAAGGTAAAATATCATTTTATAAATGAATAAAAATAAATATAATACTCTGATTTATTTGTAATTATATCATATACATTTTAATTATTTAACGAAGAAAATCTTATATATTTTTAAAATAATTTTCCGTTTTTCAAAAAAATCAATAATATGAAAACACCCTTTATACAAAAATAAACAAAAACTTTATAATTTTCTTAAACAAAGAAAAAAATATATGAACAATAAAAATATGAAATAAAAAAAATGAAATTTTTCTTATTTCAATTATTTATTATTTATAGGAAAAAATTTGAATATTAAAAAAAATTAAATTTAAATGAAAAAATATATCGAAAAACTCCCAAACACAATAAGATGTCCAGAATGTTTCACAATTCCCTTTCTTTCTCTTATCCAAAACCATAATTCAATTATGCTCGAATATTCTTGTCCAAATTCTCATAATGGTCAAATTTCAATTTGTGAATTTGATAATTTAAAAAATGAAAATTTTTCAAAAAAAAACGTAAATTGTTTTTCTTGTATTAATCATTCAAGTTTAGGAAATATTTGGTTTTGTAAAGGATGTTTAAAATATTTTTGCTTAGATCATAGTTATTTACATGCTTTTCATAATAATATTGATATTGTAAATTTTGATTCTTTATGCTCATTCCATAATCAAAAGCTGATTTTTTTTTGTGAGAGTTGTAATTATAATATTTGTGAAAAATGCAAAAATGATCATTATAGACACAATTTAATCAATATAAATGAAAAATTGTTTTCTGAACATGAAACAAATAAATTTGAATTAAATTTAAAAAAAGCAGAAGATTATTTAAATAATTTTGAAAAAATTTTTATTGATATTAAAAATCATTATGAGGAATATAAACATTTGATTTCCAATGAAATTAAATTATGTAAAGATTTATTTGATTTATATAATAAAAACAAAAAAGTGCAAAAAATATCTTATCAAATGATAGAAAATATAAAAAAGATAATAAATTTTAAAGATATTGTAAATAAGGAATTAGATCAAGACTTTTTTCTAGAAGCAATATTAAATAAAAATAAATATTCTATATTAGAATCAACTTTCAAAAATCATAAAATTAAAAGAAGTAAATCATTAATACCAAATTTACCAGGATGTTTCCTAAATTCAAATCAAAAAAAACAGAATATAAATAAAAAATATAATATAAATAAACTAAATAAAATTTACGAACTACAAAATATAAATTGCCCAGTTAATCAATTGATATTATTAAATGATGGTAGATTAGCCTCATGTAGTAAAGATGGATTAATAAAAATTTATTCAAAAGATTCTTTAGATTATATAGATATATTAATAGATATTCATAATCAAGAATCAGTAACATCAATATATCAATTAAAAAATAATAAAATTGTAAGTACTGGAGAAGATAAATTGATTAAAATTATTAAACTTTTACCAAATAATGAATTCGAAATAGAACAAACTTTAATAGGACATAAAGATAAAATAAATCAATGTATTGAATTATCAAATAATAGATTAATTTCTTGTGGTGATGATGGTAGAATAATTATTTGGGATAACAATAATAATATATATCAATCTAGAATTATTATTCAAGATGATAAAAAAATAAGTTCTATTGTTGAAATGGAAAAATATAATTGTATTTTTTTTTTAAAAGAATATGGAGAAAACAAGAAAAAAGTATTTTGTTTAGATTTAGAACAATATATTATTTTTCAACCTGAATTTTTTCCTTTAATTTATGCAAATTCGTTATTCTTTCTTGATAAAACAACTATTATTTTTCCTCCAAAATCATATTTACCTCTTAAAATGATTAATTTTCAAGAATATGATATGAAAAGTCAAGAAAGTGGAACAACCAGTACTTTTTTTATAAAATTAAACGATGGTACTTTTTTATCTGATGGAAAAAAAATTTTGGAGCAATGGTATTATAATGGAGTTGAATTGAAGACTCTTGGAAAAATTGATTTAAATTTTTATACCAAAATCAATTCAATGGTCCAATTACCTAATGGTGATTTAGTTGTTTCTGGAATGAAAAAATATAGATCTGGGGTTGATGTATTTTCTTTTGATAATTTTATATAGTTTAATTAATAATTAATGTATAAAATATATTCTCTTTCAGAGTTAAATATTATATATTATAAATTATTTCTTTTTTAAAAAAATATAATTTTGAATGTTAAAAGATAGTATTAAAAAAGAAAATGGTTATCAAAATAATCTTTTATATTTTCAAGTAAATGAAAAAAAAAAAAATCAAATAGAAAAATTTTTTACAAATCAAAATGAAGAAATATGTCTTGATTTTACTTTAGGAAATATTGGAAATGTTCTTATGTGTTATCAAGAATTTATAAAGGATTTTTTATCTAAAATACATATCTTATTGAAAAGAGTTTCAAATGATATTATAAATATAGAACCAAAAACATTTTTTCATGAAGTGTTTCTGAATATTCTTAATTCAACTCAGGAAAAATTTCAATATATTTTAATGGTTGTTGGAGAAATTATTCAAGGTATTACAAATAAATTTGAAGAAGATCATTTTAAATTTATAGAAGAATCAAATAAATTCAATATAATTTTAAAGGAATTTCAAGAAAAATATGAATTAAATTTCAACAATTATAAAAAATATATTGAAACATTAAATAAATTAGAAAACTTATATATAGATAATTATAATAGCTTTAAAAATAAAAATATTATTCAAGAATTAGAAAAAAAAAAGAAAATAACTCAATCTGAAGTGAAATCAGTATATCAAAATTATTTAGATAGTAATAACAATTTAAATATTTTTTCTTCAGAATTATATTCAAAAATAAAAAATATTAAAAATGATTATTTACAATACAAAAAAAGTTTAAAAGAAAATTTAATTGTTTTAACAAAAAAATTAGAATCAGTGTCTTGTCTAGATAATAATATATCAATAAGTAATGACAATGAAAAAATAGAAAAAGAAAATGAAAAAGAAGAAAAAGATTTAAAATTGATTTCAATTGAATTTCCTTTATTAAAATATGAACCTATGACATTTAAATTAATTGATTCTGATTCTACAGCAATTGAAATATTAGAGAAAATGATAAAAGATTTTCCTGAAATGATTAAAGAAATTGATATTGAAACAGAAAAAAAAAAACAAAATATAAAACAATTTATTTACGACTTAATTGAATTAGGAGAAATTAATGAAAAATTACAATATATTATACCTGAATATTTGAAACAAAAAATACTAAGAGATTATTTCTTAAAATATATAAATCAAATTAGGTCAAAAGGGATTTTAAGTATTAAAAATGCAAAATCAATGAAAATTTTTGGTTCATTAATAAATCAAATTTTTATCAATATTTCACAAGAAGAAAATAATGTTGGAAATCTAAAGTTAATTATAATTATGTCTCTTACTTATTTTTTTTTAAATAAAAATGGTAAAAAGATTTATTTAAGTTGTTTTATTCAAAATTGCAATATAATAAAAGACCTAAATTTTTGGGAGACTTTTTCAAAACAAATTATCGAACTAGATATAAATAATGAACTAAAAAGAAATAATGATATAACTAATATAAAAGACAATATTATTTTTTCTAAAATTTTAACAATCATTCAAAATATGAACTCTTTTGAACTAACAAAAGATAATATTAAAATAATAATTAATAAAATTATAGATTTTTATAAATTATCTGAATCATTCCAAGTACAAATTATTCCAATAATAGAAAATTTAGAAGATATTAAAAATAATATTGATATTGAAAAAGATATTGAATAAATGTTTATAAATATTGTTTAGCATAAAATACCAGTAAAGTAAATTTATTATTTTTAAATTATTATGTTTTTATTTCTTAAATATTGAGGTTATAATATCTTATAGTCCTTTTATTAATTTGATTTTTTTAATTTTGTTAAAATAATTATAATAAAAATGATATGACTGAAATATCATAAAAAAATAATTTTAAAGATAAAAAAGAAATATGTCAATAAGAAAATTATGATTATTACAAGATTTAAATGAAAAAAAAATTAAAAAAAGAAATGAAGAACAAAAATTAAAAATTAATAAATAAATTGAATGTAAAATTTTAAACAACTCAAATTTCAATAAATAATTTTAATATATTAGAATTTGGAGATAAAAAAGAAATAATGAATTTATTTATAATAAAATTATAAATTATTATTTCAAATGATAATTCAATATTCTATTATTATTATGATTTAAGATTTCAGCAGAACAGAGAGCTAGAGTTAAGTAATTTTAGAGTTAGAAATTGATTTGATGTTCTATTTACTTTCAAATAATGGAAATATTTATTATATTATTTTATATTTAATAATTACTTTATACAAAAAGAACTAAATTTTATAAATATATTAAATTATTGATTAAGTATTGATTGTTTATAATGGTCTAAACCAAAAAATTATTTGAATTATATTTAACAATAAATTTCTATTTTTCATAAATTAATTCTTACATTTTTAAAATAATTAGAGATTAAGAAATTAAACCATGATAAATAAAAATTAAACTAAAAAAAACAAAACTAATTTTCAATAACCATATCTAAATCTTCCATTATTGTCAACAACTTCAATCCAATAATGAATCCAAATTTTATAAAAAAATTGATAATAAAAAAAAGTAGGTATCATAGTAATAACCATAAAAGCAGTTCTTGGAATAAGAAAAATAGGAGAAGAGATAATTAAATGTACATAATAACAACTATTAAAATAAAATTTAGAGCAGTATCCTATTCTATTAATTCTTCTTTCAGCAACTTCACATTCTCTAACCCCAATATAATTAAAACCTAAGAAAATATATTGTAAAATATATAAAAATTTAACAAACCAATTTAAATCATAAAAATCTCTGAGAGGATTATTGATGTCATATCCAGTATTATAAAATCTAAAATTGATTAATCCTTCAGAGTTTCTCCAATTAGAATTAACATTATTTCTTTGAAGACCTTGTTTAAGTACTCTACTAATATCTTCTTCACTTGTAGGTTTATAAAATTGTAATCCATTACATTTTCCTTCACGATAATGATTTAATGAATATTTTTCTCCACATAACCAACACCATTGAAATTTACATTCTGCACATGTCATATGATTACATCCTTCATTTTTTTCTGTCCACATTTTACAATTTGGACATTGTTTTATTATTTTTCCTTTTTTCCATATTTTGAAATCTTCCTCATCTTTCTTTTCACATTCTTCTTTTCCATGCCAATCTCTCATACAATTAAAACAAAATTTATGTCCATTTTTACATTCAACATATTTTTCTTTTCCTATTTTTTCAGCATAACTCTCACATCCTTTTTTAGGACAAAATTTTTTATTTGGATTATTTAATATTTCTGTCTTTGTTAAAAATTTCTCATATTTTTCTATTAATGTTTTATTATCTTTTATTATATTTCTTATAAATATATCTGATAATATTTCTTTACATGTATAATTCATACATTTTATTTTATTAACATAACCTTCTTCAATTTTACTTCTTAAATAACTAAACCAACAATGATTACAATATTCATCCCCACATTTATTATTTTTTGTAACATTAGATGAATTTAATTTTATTTTTTCTCCACATATATTACAAGTAAAATCTTTTTCTTCTTTTTTTTCAATGAATTTTAACTTATCATCATCAATTTCATTTTCAATTTCATCTTCTAATTCATCATTTTCATAATTAATATGACATTCTTTTGGTTGACCACATATATAACATGTTGTTTTTTTGTGTTTATAATCTTTAAAAAAATTATGAGAATATATTCCATTTTCTTCTGTCATAAAATTTATTGCTTCTTCTAAAGAAGCTGGTCTTAAAAATGCATAAACTTTTTTAATCATATTTGGTTTATATCCCATATCTTCTAATATCTGAAAGTCATCATTGTAAGAAGTGTCATTTAATAGATAATCACCACTAAAATTGGATTCACGGAGAAAACTCTCTCCTCCTAAAAGTTCTATATTCATTTTTTTTTATTATTAAGATTTTTTTAAGTTTTTTTTTAATTTTTTTGAAAATATTTTTAATGAAAATATATTTTTAAAAGAAACTTATTAACTTTCTTAATTAATAATTAAAATATAAAAAATAAAGTAAAAAAATGGAAAAAGAAATATTAAATACAGATATTTTTGTTTCAAATATTTTCTTTTTTTCAATTTAAGTATTTTGATATCTTTTTTTTCTTTAAACTTTAATTTTAAAATTTAAATTTTATAATTTTTTTTCATTTTATTTATAATTGACCTTGGTTTTCAGGGAAATTTAATTATAATATTTGTTTTAATAAAAAATATTTTTTTAAGGAAAAAAAATAAATTGATGTCTTATATCAAAATTAAAGATGATTTAAATAATAATAATATTCTTTCAAATTTAAATAATCTAATAGATAAAGCAGAAAAATTATGTAAATCAGAAGTAGGAGATGATAAAAATAATAAAAATAAAAATAAAGAAGAAAAATCAAAGCATTTTCATAGTAAAAGTTTTAGTAGATTATATGTTTCCAATGAAGAAAATAAATTTAATGTATTAAAAAAAATTCAAAGTATAAAACATATGACAAGGAATAATGGTGCAAATGAACTTAATCAAAATTTTAACACAAAAATTGCTTTTAATAAAAAGAATATTAATGTTGTATTTGAACCAAGAAATCAAATTTTAAATTATAAAAAAAGAAATTTAAATAAACTCACTGATAAAAAAGGTTTTGTATCAAAATTTATTCATGAAAATAAAATAATTGGACTTGAAAATTATATGATAAAATTATTAAAAAATGAAAGTCAAAAATTAAAAATTAAATTAAATGAAGATAATATAAAACTTGAAAATAAAGAATTGAAGTTAACTAAAAATAAAGAAGAGTTTATCTCAATTATTGAAAAACAAAATAATTCTTTCAAAAAAATTAGAGATTCTTTACATAAAATGTATAAACAAATTAATGAATTAGAACAAAAAGAATTGTCAAATAAAATAATAGAAAAAGCCTATAATGAACAAATTTTAAAAATTTTAGAAAATTTAGAAGAAATAAGAAATTATGCTAAATTCATAAGTGAAATCTTAAAAAGAGACAAAGGAAAATTTGATAAAATCATTTTAACAAATCAGGCTAAAAATTCTTCAAAGAAAATTGATTATAGAAATCTTACTTCAAATGCAATTAATAATTATAAATTTAGTTTAGATAGAAATGAGGAAGATGAAAAAGAATTAAAAGAAATATTTAATGACCCAAATTTAATAATTTCTAAATTTATTGAAGTTCAAGATAATGTTTTAAAAATAATAAATGATAATTTAGAAAATGAAATTCAAAATAAAAAAAATAGAAAAGAAGCAAATGATATAATAAAAGAAATGAAAATAAGGTATAATTTTCTTCAAAATGAGTTAAAGAAATTAATAAATTTATATGAAAAAGAATCAAAAGATTTACCAATTACATCAAAATTTTGTGGTATTGAAGATATAAAACAAGTAACAAATTTAATTTATGAAATTTATTATTATCTTTGTGATAGTGATGAAAATCTTTTAATAAAAAATCAATCTATGAAAATTAAAGATATAATTAATGAATGTAATCATAAATTGAAAATTAAAGAAAATAAAATAAGTGAATATATTAAAATTTTAGATATTATGGAAAGAGAAAATCCTAAATTATTCTTTCAAATGGTCAATCTTAGGAAATTTGATAATAAAGAGGAAAAATTAATGGAACAAAAAAAATTATTGAAAAAAATAGATGAAGAGAAAAAAAGTAAATCAGAAAGAAGATTCAATAAAATTATAATTAAATCAAGAAAAACTGAAGCACCTTTTAAATCCTTTAGAACAATAAATTATAAAGATGAAAATGAAAGAATGAATAAATCTAAAAAAAATAATAATTCTCAACGAAATTTAAATATAGATTATAAAATGATAATTTATTAGGTAATAAAAGATAAATGAATTATCCTTATATTTTTTACTTCATAATCTTTTAAGTGATATGATAATATAAATATTATTATTCTTTTTAAATACAAATTCAAAAAATTAAAAAATTAGAAACCAATAAAATTTAAAATTTAAGAAAAAAAATATAAGAAATATCCACTGAGTAAAAACAAGAGAAAATCAAAATGTTCTAAATGATTGAATTATTAATGAACCTTAGGCATTATAAAATAATATAAGGATATAAAAAAAATTATAAAAAAAGAATATCTTTAACACAAGATAGAATAAATAAAATTTAGTATAAAATAAAGTTTAACATAGATTCCTCCTTTTTATTCATATATCTGGGAAGTTTTAGAAGATATAATGGCAAAAGTGATGCAACATTTATTCATTCTGAAAAATGGTTAAATGAAATAAGGAAAACAGAGTTCCAAAAATAATTTAATATTAATTGGTAATAAAAGTGATTTAAATAATAAAAGAGAAATTAAAGTTGAAGAAGGTGAAGAAAAAGATAAAGAATTTGGTATTGGTTATATGGAAATAATTTAAATCATTTTTTTTATATTAAATTCAAAATATTAATAAATTATCCATT
>JAEEGI010012050.1_pt1 | contig 18550 bp, 14 predicted proteins | sample 8958751 | NCBI WGS metagenome assembly JAEEGI01 (sample SAMN16246545, study PRJNA631951) | gut metagenome | biome: gut microbiome; feature: rumen; material: KS-attached | host: Bos | place: Iran: Karaj | collected 2018-10 | reverse complement strand
TAAAACGAATAAACTATGAAAAAAGCAATCAGATACTCAATCATCGTCTGCCTCTTCAGCTGGGCCATGTTTGCTGTGGTCCACTGGGGCTTCGGCATTGGAGCGGACACCCCCACGGGGCTCATGGCCTTCTCCACGGTGTATATGTTTTTCCCGCTTATCACGGCCCTTGTGCTGCAAGCCATCGACATGGAAAAATTCAACCACACGGGCTTGGTCAACTTCAAGGTGAGATGGTCGTGGGTGGTGGCTTGGCTGTTGCCTGTGGTGATGGTTTTCCTTTGTATCCTCATCAACGGCATGATGCCTGGTGTAACGTTGGAATACAATTCTGAGCAGCTGATCAACCAATATCATGTGCCCGAAGACCAACAAGAAATGGTGCGCGAGCAGATGGGACAGATGCCTGCCTACCTGATGATTATCATTACGCTTGTCAGCGGTCTGGCTGCGGGCGCCACCGTCAATGCCATCGCTGCCTTTGGTGAGGAATACGGCTGGCGCAACTACCTCGTCGGCGCCTTGCGCGAGGTGAAGTTCTGGAAGGCCGCCTTGTTCATCGGCTTTGTTTGGGGCATTTGGCATTTTCCGCTCATCCTGATGGGCCACAACTATCCCAATGAGCCACAATGGGGCGTGCTGCTGATGGTGGTGATGTGCATCCTGTTGGGTGTCATAGAGTTGTATTTCGTGCTGAAAACCAAGTCGATGATTGTGGCGGCCATCATGCATGGCACGATTAACGCCGTTGCAGGCATGACCATCTATTTCACCTTGGGCGGAAACGACTTCGTGAACGGCATGCAAGGCCTGTCTGGCTTCATTACCATGGCGGTGACTATCCTGTGCATCTGGGTTTATGACAAGTTTATTTCCAAGGACAACATCCTCTCGATGACCTTGGGTGAGTCGATTGGACGCGGTATACAAGACAATGTGACCATGACCACTGACCATGACCAGCTTCGTGTAGAGCAGGGTGATCAGGGTCAGCGGTTAGGATCAGGGTCGCCAATCGATTTTCATGGTTCCGCGTCAAAGGAAGAAAGGGATTGACCATGGCAAAGGAGAAAGAAAATAACACTAACAACAAGACCTTTCTGCTTCGTGTTGATGCCGATACGATGGAGGCGGTTGAAAAATGGGCTGCTGACGAATTCCGATCCGTCAATGGGCAACTGCAGTGGATTATCGCCGAGGCGTTGAAGAAGAGTGGGAGGAAGAAGAAATAGTTTAGAGTTTAGAGTTTAGAGTTTAGAGTTAGTAGCCTATGGCATTTCAACGTTGGATAGTGGGTTGACGGGAAAAGCGGGCGAAAAAAGAAATAACCCTGACCATTGACCCTGACCATAACCCTTATCACCTAGGGTAGAATGGTCAGGGTCAGCAGTCAGGGTCAAAAGCTTTTTGTCAGTAAGTTTGTCTGAGCTTATTCGTCTAAGATGTGTCCGTCCTTCTCGGCCATCTCCTTGATGTGCTTGATGCGCTTCATCGTGTCGGGGTGCGACGAGAACATGTTGGCAAAGCCGCTCTTCTTTCCCGCCTGATTATCGCTCACCGAATCCAGCTTTTCCAGTGCATGGTACATGGCGTAGGGGTCGACGTTGTTGGCGATACAGAATCTGTAGGCCGCTTCGTCGGCTTTATTCTCCTGGTGGCGCGAGTAGGCGTTGTTGGCCAGCTCGTCGCTGAGGTCGCCGAGGAAGCCCATGGAGATGGCGTTGGCTCTTTCGCCGAACGAGGCGATGCCGTAGCGGGCGGCCACTACGAGGTAGGCGGTGCGATAAGCGTCGCGCACGTCGTGGTTGTTGAGGTGACCCAGCTCGTGGCCGATGACGGCAAACAGCTCGTCGTCGTCCATGAGGTCCATGAGGCCGCTGTAGACGCGCACGCTGCCGTCGCCGCTGGCGAAGGCGTTGACCGTGCTTTCATCGTCGTAGACCGCATAGTTCAGTCTCATGCTACCCAAGTTCTTGAACCTTGACATGACCCTGCCGAGGCGCTCCGTGTAGGGGTCGTCATCGGGAAGAATGATGTTGGTGGTGTCCATCTCCATCATGTGTTCTTCGCAGAGGGCAATGATTTCGTTGTTGCTGATGGTGAGGGCAGAGGCCAGCGAGCTGGCGGCTGCGGCCACGGCGTCGGGATCGGCGTTGGTCCTCATCGTGATTTGTTCCGTGACGTTCTCAGTGATGACGTTGGCGATTTCGCTGCCGGCCAGGTTGTTAATCGTATCGCAACTACTCAACGCAGCGGCCATCAATAAGAGGAAGAATAAAGTTTTTTTCATTGTTTATTGTTTTAGTTTGACATTTCAAATGGGTTTGAACTGCAAAAATAAGATTTTTTTGAAAAACACAGCAATTTGTTACAAAAACAATACCAAATCTCAAGATGCAATGGCATAGTTTTCGCCTTTTGCTCAGATATTTTTGTATCATCAGTCAAAAATAAACTATTTTTGCCCACACAAAACAACACCATTTGACTATGGGGAGACGGCTCCAAAAGATGGATCGAATGTCAGACCACCAGTTGGTTGATCTGCTACTTGCCAACAATGAGGAGGCGGTGGAATACGTATTTTTCCAACGTTGTGAAAGCATGTTTGCCCATGTCATCAATAGTGTTTTCCAGTCCCAAGTCAAGAAAGAGGAGCTGATCACGGATTTCTATCTCTATCTCAGTGACGACGACTGGCGACGTTTGCGACAGTTCGAGTTCAGGTCGGAGCTGAACACTTGGCTGACAGTGGTCGCCATCCGGTTCTTCAGGCAAAAAAAGACTTCCATGGAGACTAATACCAAGACGTTGGACGCTCCTATTAATGATGAGATCCACCATATCCCCGACGATTACGACATTTTGGATGAGATGTCGAGGGTTGAACTCTATGAGGCCATCGACAAACTTCCCAAGCAACGTGAGCGCATGGCACTGTTGGGACAACTGGCGGGGAAAAGCGCCGAAACCATTGCCGAAGAGATGGACTGTTCGGTGGCTGCCGTGTACAACCTGACCAAAAAAGCCAGGATGGCAGTGAAAAAAATGATGAAAGGGAAAGAAAAATGAACGGAAACAAGATAGAAGTCACCGACGAGCTCCTGGCCTGTTACCTGGAAGGCAAACTAACCGAACGGGAGAAGGCTGCGGTGGAGCATTACTTGTCGGAGCATACCGATGCCATGGATGCAGTCATTCTTGCCCGATATGAGATGGGATACAAACGGACCAAACGCAGGTTTTACGCTTACGCCATCACAGCCTTGGTCTTGGTAGCCTGTCTCGCTCTGTTGGTCTGGAGACTACTGACGCCTTTGCAGATGAAGGTCAACATCACGGAGGACAGGACACATGCCATTCCCTCGCTTCCTTTCGAGGGAGGCACCCTCATTTGCGAGTATGCTGGCAATGCCTTGCAACGCATCGCCGTTGGTCCCGACAACCCGACGGTGTTTCTCAACGACATCCCATACCGTCTGAAAGGCAGCCCCGTGCATCTCGTCTTCGAAGCGGAGGGCTACCAACCCATCGACACGACAGTGAAGGCACAACGTAGCGTGGAACTGGGCGTCAGACGCAACAACGACCTTGGCGTGGTGTTTGGCCGCGTGCTTGACTTCGAGACAAACCAGCCCGTGGAGGGGGCCACGGTGAGTCTTCTCGACTATGCCGTCACCACCGATGCCTTGGGGCAGTTCAGGATTGAGATCCCTTACGACAAACAGGACAAGACCCAACGTGTGCTGGTCACCAAAGCAGGCTACCAGCCATGGGACGAGTTATACAGACCCTCGGCAACAGAGCCTTGGTTAATCAGTTTGGAAAAGGAGGTGCAGCCATGAGAAAACTGCTATTTGTTGTATTGATGCTTTGTGGATCACTGTATGGACAAGTAATCCAATACGGGAAAATAACCGACTACGACAAACAAACTGGGGGAGCCGCAACGCCACTTTCGGGTGTGTTCCTGACCATACCTACCGAACACGACTGCCAACCAACCACGAGTGATTCGAAGGGGCTGTTCCGCCTATGTTTCAACGATCACCGCATCGGTGATGTGGTTCGTGACATCACGGCGAGAAAACCTGGCTACGAGGTGGTGAACGTGCATGTCACCCGCAGCTGGACGCTGACCACAGCTGACACGCTTGCCATCGTCATGGCGCCCCAAGACAAGGTGAAAGAGGCCAGAAGCCTGTATTACGGATTGACCCTTCCCATGGACCTTAACCACCCATGGATGATGGAAGACGGCCGTATCATCGAAGTGGAATCGCCTCTTTTCAACTTGCATATCGGGCGCTTTGGCTCGGATGTGGCGACATCTGACGTGGACGTCGACATTCCCACGACGACGGTAGTGAACGACAAGACGTATGTCGTCATCATCGCCAACGAGAACTACGAGCAGGAGCAGGTCGTGCCTTATTCCATCCACGACGGTGAGATTTTCAAGGAATACTGCCTTAGCACCTTGGGTATCCCCGAAGGCAATGTCCATCTCGTCACCGATGCCACGTTGAACCAGTTACGCTTCGAAGTGGATTGGCTGAGCGGAGTGTTGGAGTCGCACCACGGCGAAGCCCGAGGCATCTTCTATTATTCGGGTCATGGCATCCCTGATGAAACGAGCCGCAATGCCTATCTAATGCCTGTAGATGGCTATGTGGGCAACATGGCCTCGAGTTTTGGACTGGACGCATTGTATACACAGATGGGCACGACAGGCGACGGCCTTGTGCTCTATTTCATCGATGCCTGTTTCAGCGGCGCCACTCGTACGGGCGACATGATAGCCCAGAGCCGTGGCGTCACCGTCAACTCAAAGGCGGGCGTCCTGCAAGGCAATGCCGTGGCCTTCACGGCGGCCCAAGGCAACGAGACGGCCTATGCCTATCATGAGAAGTCGCATGGACTGTTCACCTATTACCTCTTGAAGAAACTCAAGGAGAGCGGAGGCAACCTCACCGCCGGCGCCTTGGCCGACTATCTCAACGAGCAAGTCGCCCGCACTTCTGCCATGGGCTATGCCAAGAGCCAGCACCCGACGGCCACTGGAACCATGGAAGGCTGGAAAGAAATGAAATTAAAATAACGCCATGAAAAAGATTATACTACTGTTCGGTTTGTGCTGCCTGATGCTGACATCGGCATGGCCGCAGGAAACGGCGAAGATCGTCAGGGCCTATACGCAGAAGAAATCTATCGTGGTGGAGTACGACTTGGCCGAGGATGCCGACTTCGTGCGGCTCTTCGTCTCCTTGGACGGTGGCATCACCTATCGTGGTCCTTTGCAGGAGGTCAGCGGCGACAACGTGGACGTGAAAGCTGGCTACGGGCGCAGCATTGTGTGGGACGCGTTGAAAGAGCTCCATGTCGAGGAGTTCGACAACAGGCAGGTACGCTTCAAGTTGAACATCATCCTGAAAGAACGTTGGCCGCATGAGACCTTCGTCACCCTCAATGCCGCTTACAGCCTAGCTCCCCAAGGCTCGTTTGGGTTCAGTGTGGGGCAAGTGAAACGTTTCGGATGGTTCGTGAGCCTGATGAGCAATGGTAGTTTCTCTGGTTTTCATGCCGATGGCGACTGTGACGCACAAGGTTTTTTGCCCGACGGCCATCTGATGCAATATACCGGTGAGGTCGCGAAAACGCGTCTCTCCCTCATGGCTGGTGGTATGATGCGCATCCATGGGCCATGGATAGCCCGTGTGGGAGTGGGTTATGGCAACCATACTGTGTGCTGGCAGACCACCGATGACGCGTGGTACCGCAACACTGCATATAGCCTGCAAGGCATCGACCTCTCGGCAGGTGTGGAGCTGCATTGGAAAGGTTTTGCAACGTCGTTGGAGGCCGTCACCACACAATTTCAAGATGTTGAACTAAAAATAGGATTAGGATATGCGTTTTAAACAATTGATTCTTGTCGCGTTATGCGCCATGGCATTAGGGGCGTGCCAGAAAGACCCAAAGCCCAATGAAGAAACCATTCAGATTCTGAAAGAAAAGGAAAAGATCACGGTAGGTACTGATTGGGCCATCTTCAAAGGTGAATATGCCTACCCAGGAGTCATCGACAGTATGAGGCTGAGGGTGGGCACGGAGGAACATCTCTATGGCTCCGAGGACTATGGCATGACGGTGATGGGCAAGACTTATTCCGTTGAAATACATGGGTTGCAGCCGGGCACCTTCTATTATTACGCCTATCTGGTGGACTATGGGGCACAGACCCCTTGGCAGAGCGAGCTCTATGGTTTCACCACGGCGGAAGAAGAAATCAACCTGCCCACTGTGGCCACCGTTGAGGTGACGGGTGTGACGGTTTCGACGGCGTCCTGCCTTTGTCATGTGTCGGACGACGGTGGTGCCGAGGTGACTGAGCGAGGCGCATGTTGGAGCACAAGCCAGCAACCTGATATCTCCGACTTCGTTTACGCGCACGGACAAGGCCTCGGCGATTATTCCATCAGTATGGTAGACTTGAGGCCTAACACTACCTATTATGTGAGGGCATACGCCAAAAACCGAAAAGGCATTAATTATGGCGAGGAGTTGAGTTTCACCACCATGGATCATTTGGATCCGCCCTTGGGTGCAACCAATGGACTGTTTACAGTCGGCGAGGGACATCAAGTGTGGTTTTCGGTGAGTAATTTACAGTATCTGGCTTCAGAGCATCTGTGGGGCTTTGCCGAGAATGCTTTCGACTACATAGGCATGGACAATGCCAATATCGCAGAAGACTATGACGGATGGATCGACCTTTTCGGTTGGGGCACGAGTGGCTACAACCACGGGGCGGTGGCATACCAGCCTTGGAGCATGGATGGCAATGCCGACCATTATTTCGCTTACGGTGATGAAGAAGCCCAACTGTATGACAATACGGGTCAGGCCGACTGGGGCTACAACGACCTCTTCGGTGAAGGAGAGGAAGGGAAATGGCGCACACCGACAAGCAGTGAATGGGACTATGTCCTCAATGAGCGTAGCACACCTTCGGGTATCCGCTTTGCCAAGGCTCAAGTGTATGGCGTCAATGGTCTCATCATACTCCCTGACAATTGGAGCAGTTCGGCGTATTATTTGAATAATGTCAACCAAGCTAATGCGAGTTTCACCAGCAATGTCATCAACGACGGTTGGGAAACGCTCTTGTTTTTCAATGGCGCTGTGTTTTTGCCTGCGGGCGGGTATCGTGACGAGGATAGAGTAGAATATGCCGGATCTCAGGGCATGTATTACACCTCGGAAAATAATGTCAGGAGGGCCAAGGCTTTCAGTTTTGACCATAATGAACTTGGAGAAATTACTACATTCCGCAACTGGGGTCTCTCGGTACGTTTGGTACGTGATGTGGAGAGACATTAAAAAATTTATGAATTTTGGACTAAAAATCCATCGTCGGGTTTTCTATTATAAGAAGGAACATGTTTCCTGATAATAGAAACGACCATGACGAACAAAAATATCACACCTCAATCCGACACCACTTTTCACATAGGAAACCTCATCAAGGCCGAGTTGCAGCGGCAGGGGAGGACCATTACTTGGTTGGCTGGCGAAGTGCATTGCACGAGAGAAAACCTTTACAAGATATTCCGTCATCCATGGATTAACACTGACATGCTTTTCAAAATCAGTGAGGCCTTGCAGCACGATTTCTTCAAGGATTGCTCGGAGTGGGTAAAGCATTGATGCATGGCATGGAATGTGAATGATTACGATAATGGATTATTCAATTTTGTTCGATTAATTGCTACCAAAAGTTACGGTGACACTGCGTGTCCTAAAAGGCATAATTCATAGTTTTGAAAATCCAAAAAGCAATGGATTTTTAACGTATTCTTTTTTGACATGGCAGAAACGAAAAACACATCTAAGGCAAATGAGTTTCACATAGGGAAAAACATCCGGAGAGAGCTTGCCCGGCAGGGCCGAACCAATGGGCTACACGGTGCATTACGCCTACAACAAGGACAACCGCATCAAGACCTTCACCGATGCCGAGGGCTATTCCACACATATCAGCTACAACGATGACGGTATGGCGCATAGAGTGAAGACGGATGTCACCGACAAGTCGATACGTTACGAGCTGGCTAAACGGCAGACCATCTTCATTGATTACCTTCCCGATGCTAACAACCAATACAGCAAATACGTTTGGGACGAGCAAGGCAGGTTAGTTGAGATACTGAATGTCAATACGGGTGCCAGTACCAAGTTTGCTTATGATGACGACAACAACCTGATTAGCCGCGAGGATGCCAATGGCAATGCTTACACTTACACTTACGATGAGAATGGCAACCAACTTTCGGCAACAGATCCGCTGGGTTATACCGAGTCTTACACATACGAGGATACGTTCAACAAAGTGACTTCTTATACAGATAAAAAGGGAAATTATTACAACTTTCAATATGACCAATATGGTGATCTGTTGCATATAAATGGGCCATTAAATTATTCCTTAAGCATGACATACAATGAGTATGGACAGCCATTGTCAACGACAGATGCAAACGGCAATACTTCGCATTATGGTTATGACAGTTTCGGAAATCTTATCTCTATGACCGATCCGATGGGATATGTGACTACTTTGACATACAATTCGGCAGGTTTGCCCTTGACTCAGACAAAACCCGATGGTGCGGTTTCGACTTTGGTTTACGATAGAAACGAGTGCCTTGTGGAAACAATTGATGCACTCAATTTCAGTATTCAAATGCAATATGACCGTAAGGGTAATATGGTAGGTTACATAGATGCCTTGAATAATAATTATACATTGTCATACGATGCTATAGGACAATTGGTCAGTTCGATTAGTCCTGACGGGGCCCATTCTCGTTTCTACTATTCAGGTAATCGAATGTCTAGAATAGTTGATGCCCTGAATCATGAAAAACGTTTGATTTATGGCGACAACAACCAATTGGCGATGAGTATCAATGCTATTAATGAAACGACAAGACGTTCGTATGATAACGTAGGTAATTTGATAGGTGTGAGTTTGGCAAATGGAGATAACATAGTCTATCAATATGATGTTTTGGGACGTTTGGAATCTGCATCAGACCAAATGGGAACTTTCTTTGTTTATCATTATGATGCCAATAACAATGTCATCCAGAAAGAAGATGCTCTGGGACACTCGGACTATTATATTTATGATGCATTGAATCGTTTGATTCAACATACAGATGCCATGGGTAATTCCGAGTATCTTTCATACGACAATAATGGCAATCTGTTGACTTTTTTAGACATGAACGGGAATGCCACAATAAGATCCTATGATGCCAAAGGTCGTTTATCAACACATACTGATGCGATGAATTATGTGACATCCTATAATTATGATTTTAATAATAATCCTCTTTCTGTCACGGATGCCAATGGTAACACTACAACATACGAGTATGATTTATTGCGACAATTGAAGAAAGTAACTTTTCCTAACGGAAAAACACGCCGTTTTTGGTATGATGGCAAAGGAAATATTACAAAGCAAGAAAATGAAGCTGGAGAACAAACCAACTTGACTTACGATGCTGTTGACAGGTTAATCGAGGTTCATAGTGTTGATAGAAGCAATGAGTATTCATTATTCCAATATGATTTGGTTGGCAATCTCATAGGCGCAACCAACTCAAACGCCACTTCTACCTTTACTCGTGATGCACTTGGAAGATTGTTGTCCGAAGAAATTAATGGAGTTTTGACTTCATATTCATATAATACTGCAGAACGAACTATTGGGGTCACCTATCCAAGTGGAAAGCAGGTGTTGGAAACCCATGATTTCCGTTCACAGACAACAGGCATCTATGTAAATGGAGGGGCGGTGGCATCATTTGAATATAACAATGCAGGTGCTATATTAAGCAGAAATTATGCAAATGGTGCGGTCACAAACTATTCATACGACGATTTGGGCCGTTTGAATCATTTGTATGATAATCATAATATTATGAATTACCAGTTCGTCTATGACGCTTTGGATAATATTGTGGCAAGAAAAGATTTGATTAATAGTGAAAATAGCCAAGCGTTTTCCTATGACGCATTGGATCGTTTGATAGATTATCAAACGGGTATTATGAATGATGATTATCTGATTTCAGCGCCAATGTGTCATGTTTCGTATGGATTAGATGCTTTAGGAAACCGCACAGATGTTATTGAGAACGGCGTTACAACACAGTACACAATTAACGCGATGAATGCTTATACCTCAATCGTCGGCCCAGGAAGTAATCAGATACTGGTTTATGATGATGAAGGTAATATGACAAGTGATGGAATCCATACATATCAATATGACATTAATAATAGACGTATTAGTGTTGATAATGGTAATTCTGCGGTATATAAATATGATGCGTTAGGACGTTTGATACAGTCACAATTCCCGTCGGACCAACAGACTACTATTGAGAACTATTGTTATGCAGGTCAAAGAATGATTGAACAAAAGGATGGAACCGGTAATCTGATTTCGTCTCATGTTTTTGGTTTAAATGCAAGCGATGCGCTCCAATCCACAATAGGGAATTCCCAATATTATCTACAAAAGGACCAAACAGGATCAATCGTCGCATTGATTGATGGAAATGCTTCATTATTAGAGAAATACAATTACGACGCTTTTGGTAATGTAAGTTTCTATGATGGAAACAGTAACGCTATAAATGGATCATCATTCAATAATCAGTTTTTGTACGGAGGTAGATACATCGATGATTTGACGATGACGTATCAATTCCATGGTCAAACCTATAATCCGGTTCAAGGGCGTATGTCGGAAGTAAACAAAAGTTTGTTTGCTAATTCGATGAATCTATATTCCAAAGACGTAGACAACCCTGTAAAAGTATTACTGACTGGTTTAAACACTATTTCAGAAGGATTAAAAGGAGTTGGAAGAAATCCAGGAATGATTAAGGAGAGCTTTGGAGGATTTGGATATAATGGGCAAATTAATATCGGATCGAATGGAAAATTATATTTTGAAACGCCTAAAGGAAATATATTTCATGGGAATCAGTATGTTAGTGTAACGTCAATGGATGATGTTTTAGGAACTATTAATTACGTCGGGAAGGTCATTGGCACTATTACGACTGTTGCTTCGGCACTTTGTGATACGTATGATTATATTACAAATTATCAACCCACTGAAACACTTGCTGAAGAAGGCGAGAATGCAGGAAGATATGGCGGAGGTGTTATAGGTGGGTATTTAGGTGGATCAGTTGGAGGTATCGGAGGTGCCGCAATTGGTGCTGCACTTGGTACTTTGCTTATTCCAATTCCAGGTATAGGAACAGCAATTGGAGCTTTTGTTGGTGGTATGATTGGTGGATATTATGGTGGGAAAGCAGGCCGTTATCTTGGGCAAGAAATAGGCGGTTATTCTGGAAGAGGTTGGGGGATGATGGGTGATATGGTAGTGAATCGTTTGGAAAGAGATTGCGAACGGTTTATGCAAAATGGTTACGATAATTCTAGTATAATGCAACAAACCTTTGCAGATGTGGTAAATCACCCATTTAATGTAGTTGGTAACGCATGGAATTTAGGGAAAAGATTATTCAATTTCGGATATAAATTAGGAGAAAAATGGTTCCCAGTTAATTAAATAACGAAAACACTATAGATATGAAAAACAGAATATTATTAGTATTGTTGTTGTTGGCTTTATTCTATGAGCCAATCCAAGCCCAACGAAGATTATTTGGTTGGGTAGAGTGCTACCAAGGTTATCAGGAACGCGAAGCCGAGAAGCAGCGAATGCTTGACGAAATGGCAGCCGCTGGTATCGACATAGATGTTAAAGCGCCCTCAGACCCCAACGAAATCAGAGGAACCGATGGGTACAATAACCCCAATAGTGTAGATACTTTACGCTGGGTCTCCGCCGAACAGAGCTTGCCCTACACCATCTATTTCGAGAACGACCCAAACTTTGCCACGGCTGCAGCACAGAGGGTGGAAATTAGGCATCAAATACACTCCTTAGGTAACTTGGCTACCTTCGGTATTGGTACCTTCGGCTTCGGTGAACATGTTTTTGCCGTGGAAGGCAGCCCCTCCAACTACCAGCAGCGCTTAGACCTCACAGCGTCCATGGGTATCTATGTGGATGTGGTGGCCGGCGTGGACGTGGTCAGCAACGAGGTGTTCTGGATTTTCCAGAGTATCGACCCGGAGACAGGCTTGGCTCCACAAGGCGCCGAGCAGGGTTTTCTGCCCGTCAATGACGAGGACCACAGTGGCGAGGGCTACGTGACCTTCACCATCAAACCCAAGACTCCAGCATGCTCCACCGGTGATGATATCACGGCCTCGGCTTCCATCGTGTTCGATGTCAATGAGGCCATCGGCACTAATGTGTGGACCAACACCATCGATGCCGTGCCGCCTACCACCCAGGTGACGGGCGAAGAATTGGCACCGAATGAGTTGTTGCTCCAGTTCTCGGGGCAGGACGACGAGGAGGGCTGCGGCATCAAGCAATACAAGCTCTATGTGTCGGACAACTATGCCGCCTATCAGCTTTATGACACCTATACTGCGGGCTCGGAAGCGACCTTCACCACGGAATACAACCACTGCTACCGCTTTATCAGCCTCGGTGAAGACAATGTGGGCAATGTGGAAGAGATGAAGGAGGAGCACGACTATGAGTACGGCAACTACAACCTCGTTGTTTCGGCCGTGGCTTCACCCGAAGAGGGCGGCACCATCACGGGAGCAGGTACCTACGTATACGACTCGGAAGTGACCCTCACCGCCATCCCCAATACGGAATATGTGTTCAGACGCTGGACGCTGAACGGCGTGCCTATATCTGAGGAAGAGATCTATACCTTTGACATCCATGAAGACATGAGTCTGGTGGCAGAGTTTGTTCCCGCCAGCCTCGTCGAGTTGCAATACGACCTGGCCGAAGGCTGGAACTGGTGGAGCACCTGCATCGACCTTACCGACAACGGCTTGGAGAACGTGGAAGACGCTTTGGGCGCCAATGGCGTCAGCATCAAATCGCAACGCGACTTCGTCATGAACGATGAGGGCGACTGGTATGGCAGCCTGCGTGCTCTTGACAACCAATCCATGTATATGCTGGAGACATCATCGGCGTCGACCATCAACCTCACAGGTCTTCGTGTGAACGCTTCCCAACTCAAGATCGAGTTAGCGACCAACTGGACCTGGATCAGCTATCCCTTGAACTCGACACAATCGGTGACGAATGCCTTGTCGCAACTCGATGCCGACGATGGCGACATGATCAAGTCTATGCAGAACTTCTCCATTTATGATGGTGAAGACGGATGGTTCGGCGCATTGCGCAACCTAAATCCTGGTCAGGGCTATATGTATTATGGACAACAGCCTCATGACCTCTATTATACAGAAGGCAGAGGTTGTATCGTTGAAGAATCGGCAGAAACCACCAATTGGAAATCCAACATTCACGCATACGCCAACAACATGAGCTTGGTGGCAGTGGTTTCGCTCGACGACGAACTGCTGCGTTCCGAGAGCTACGAGGTGGCCGCCTTCAGCAATGGTATTTGCCTAGGTAGTACTCGTTTGCTGTACAATGACCGTCGCGACAGCTATTATGCCCTGTTGCCTGTTTCGGGTGAAGAGAACATGGAAGTCACCTTCAAGCTCTATCGTTCCGATGCAGGATATGAATATCCCAGACCAGCGGATGAAACCTACGGTTTTGTCATCAACGGCATATACGGAAACCTCGACAAGCCTGTGACCTTGCATTTCCATGGCAACACAGGGATGCAGGAGCATGCATCAGCCTTGCGACTCTTCCCCAATCCTGTGAAGAAGGGCGGGGAAGTGCGTCTTGAGCTGCCTGAGAATGATGGTCCGGTGCAAGTGGAGATTTATAACGCGTTAGACGTTTTGGTCGACACCCAGATCATGGATGGCGCGACACTCCGTCTCAGCAAGACCTTGGCTTCGGGCATCTATGTCATCCGCGCCTATGGTACATCCGACAGGGTTTATTATGGCAAACTAATCGTTCAATAAGAATATCAAATCAATTACAGAATCAATATGAAAAGAGTTATTAAGCTGTTAACTTTGGCGTTGTTGCTATCGGCATCCCTCAGGTCTTTTGCCGATGGCGAGCACTGGACCTGGAATCATAACCAGCATCCCTTCAATGCTAACTTTGTCGCGGTCATCAACCTTGATGGCGAGGAACAACGCAGTGACCAATTGGAGATAGGTGCGTTCTACGATAACACTTGCCGTGGTAGTATCATCTGTGTGTACGAGGAAGCCAAAGACCGCTATTTCGCTTACCTCACTGTCAATGGAGATGAAGGCATGGTTATGAACTTCCGTTTGTGGGACCATGAAACGGATAGCGAACTCGATGTGACTTGCAGCACGACCTACACCTTTCATGCCAATGACCATTTTGGAAAGCTCAGCGCACCATACGTTTTTTACTTCACCACCAATCCAAAGCAAATGGTCTTCAACGGTGCCGTGAACGAACAATGGTCATTGGTAAGCAACTGGGAGGGCAATGCCCTGCCAGCTGCAGGTGACATTGCCATCATCAACGCCCCTTGTCAACTCGACAAGGATGCAGAGGTGCTTCAACTGGTCGTGAACGACGGCAAGTCGCTGACAATTACGGAAGGTCACACCCTTACGGCAGGCAGTATCGAAAGCGATGCCGTCACTAAACTTGTTGTTGCTGATGGTGGACAACTGGTGTGCGACAATAGGGAAGGCGTGTTCGCCACGGTACAGAAGTTCGTGGAAGGCTACGGCGAGGGTTCCGACAAATGGTGCTTCATTGCTTCGCCCTTAGTGGAAGGGATGGCCCACGCAGATGTCGGCAACCTCGTGAATGAAGAGGGCTATGACCTCTATGCCTTCGACCAAGCTGCATCCGATGGCTTGGAATGGCGCAACTTCAAGGACAACACTTTGACGCTAAATCCAGGTGAGGGCTATCTTTACGCCAATACTGCTAATGCAACGCTCGAGTTTGCGGGCGAACTCAATAGCACGGTAGATAAAGTCAGTTTGAGTTATGGTTCTGACTATACCCAGGCGGGGTGGAACCTTATCGGCAATCCCTATACACGTAATGCCTATGCTGACAGAAGCTATTACGTATTGGATGAGGATGGTGCGGCCTTGAATCCTTTCGCCGCATCCGAGGCCGTAGTTATCAAGCCATGCACGGGTATTATGGTGAAGACTTCTGCTGAAGGAGAAAAGGTCAGTTTTAGCCCTAATGCACCGAGTGGTAGCAAAGGCAACCTGAGGATGCTGGTTTCGTCAGCTAGTCGTAGTACCTCATCCGATTGTGCCATCGTCAGTTTCAATCCCAACGACGCTTTGGCCAAGTATGTCTTCCATAGCGGTGGCCCCAAACTCTCCATTCCTCAGGGAGAAAAAGAGTTTGCCATCGTTTCCGCCGAGAGAGAAGGTGAAATCCCTGTTAATTTCAAGGCTGGCGAAAACGGTAACTACATCATTAGTGTCAATGCTTCGCATGTGGATATGGACTACCTGCATTTGATCGACAACCTTACGGGAGACGATGTGAATCTTTTGGAAACACCGAGTTATTCCTTCAATGCCCGTGTTGCCGACTATGCATCAAGGTTCAAGATTGTATTCATTTGCGGAGACGGTCCTTCGACAGGCTCAGAGGCCTTTGCATATTTTAATGGCATGGAATGGGTTATCGATTATGAGGGCGAAGCCGTACTTCAGATGTTAGATGCAAAAGGGCGCATCGTCTTTAGCAAAGATGCTGTACATCGTGTCACTACGACGGGGATGGCTCCTGGAGTATATATGTTCCGCCTTGTATGTGGCAATGATGTAAAGACGCAAAAGATTGTAGTTAGATAATGAATAACAATAAACTATACATATCAATGAAGAAACTAGCAATAATAATAGCCCTTGTTCTTGGAATGAACACCTTAACATTTGCCCAAGGTGGTTTGTTTAAGCGAGGCGATGAACCAGACCAACAGTTGAATGGTGGTCGCGAAGGCAGTGAAATGCCTTTGTTGCCCACGCAACACAACCAAGGCGGAAACCATGATGCTGATGCTCCACTAGGAAGTGGGGTTATTGTCTTGTTGGGCCTAGGAGCGGGCTACGCTGTAGTGAGAAGAAAGAGAAGCGAATGAGAAGATACCTGTCGATCTTTTTATTCTTGCTGTTTGCTGGAAGCGTCCGCGCCAACCATTGGGAACCTGACCCCCATCAGTATCCTTTCAACATGAATGTCATAGGAGTGGTTGAGATCAATGGGATAGAATTGGCTGCCGAAGGTTTTGAAGTGGGCGCTTTCTGTGGCGACGAATGTCGTGGCAGCGAGATGCTGACCTTCTATGAGGGTCTCGATCGTTATTTGGTCTTTATGACCATTTACGGGCAGTCAGGGGACGCCTTTTCATTCAAGTTGTATGACCACTCCACTCAAAGGGAACTTGAGCTGACGCCGCCCGAAACGTTGCCGTTCACTGCCAACGCCATTGTGGGTGCTTTGCATGATCCTTATGTTATTTCCTTTTCTGGAGGAATGGGTGTGATTACGGCAAATGCCGTACCTGAAGAAGGGGGAACGGTAACGGGTGGAGGCGCGTATTGGATAGGGGAGACCTGCACCTTGCAAGCTGTGGCGAACGAAGGCTACACCTTTGTGGAGTGGACAGAGAATGGCCAGCAGGTCTCTGCGGAGCCCACTTTGTCCATTTTCGTGATGGAAAGCCATGATTTGCAAGCCAATTTCAGTGTCAATTCTTACGAGGTCTCTGTCGAAGCCCAGCCCGAAGAAGGTGGTACTGTTGCAGGCACGGGGATATATGATTATGGGACGACTGTAACCGTATCAGCCACCCCCAACGAGCATTTCGAATTCGTCAATTGGACGGAAGACGGAGTGATGGTCTCTAATTCGGCTGAGTACACCTTCACGGTAAATCGAAGCCGTCATCTCGTGGCCAATTTCGCCCATGAAAGCTTTACAGTAAGTGCCACTGTTTTGCCTGCCAATGCCGGTGTCATAGAAGGCCTGGGCAATTATGTGTATGGACAAACCGCCACGCTTACAGCGCATTCCAATGCCAATTACGAGTTCTTGGAATGGACCGAAAATGGTGCTTTCGTTTCCAACCAAACCTCATTTAGCTTTGTGGTAACTCAAAACAGGGTTTTCAAGGCGTATTTTACTTATTATGATGGCATGGAAGAGAAGGAATCTGCCGTCTCGGTTTTTCCTAATCCCACATCGGGTATTATTACGGTAACTGGAGTGGATGAAAATAGCGCAATTCGGTTGTACGATATGAAAGGATGCTTGATTCTGGAAAAAACTAGTGATGTTTTTGATGCTGTCCTAGATCTTGGTTTTGTCCAAAATGGCTATTATTACCTTGTTGTCGCCAAGGAGCAAAAAAGACAGAGTAAACTTGTCAAAGTGTCAAAGTAGTCTGAAAGCTTTTTTGTTAGGTACTCAGAAACCCCAAAATAGACCCATATCTAAACTTTTTGAGATATGGGTTTGCTCGTAGGCAGATATGGGTCTGCTCGTGAGCAGATATGGGTCTGCTTGTGAGCAGATATGGGTCTTCTCAAGGCAAAAGGAAAAAATCTTTCTTATCGTGTTGTAATTCAAAACTTTTTCCTATTTTTGCAGCCCAATTCAAGCCGCAGTCCAGATTGATTGTAAAATCAGCAGTTTGAGTTGAAAATCAAAAGTTTAACCTCCTCGCGGGTGGGTTTCTGGAACGCTTGCGGGTACAATTTCAAATCAATAATTACAATGGCAGAAAACGAAAACATCATCAACGAAGCCATGCCGGTAGAAGAAAAGGCCGTTGAAGAAACCCCAGTCATGGAAACTCCCAAAGAGGAAGCCCCCGCTAAGAAGGCTCCTAAAGCCCCGAGACCGAAACCGGTTCCCGCCGAGGATTTCGACTGGACCTCATCTCACAAGAAGTTCGACAACTACTCAGCTGACGAACGCGCCAAGCTCGAAGAGAAGTATGCTGGCACTATGAACCAAATCGCTGACCACGAGGTCATCGAAGGCACGGTGGTCGCTATCACCGAGCGCGAGGTCGTGGTCAACATCGGCTTCAAGTCGGATGGTGTTATCCCTGTTGCTGAATTCCGTACCAACCCCAACCTGAAGGTGGGCGACAAGGTGGAAGTCTACGTTGAGAACCAAGAAGGTCCCAACGGCCAACTCATCCTTTCCCACAAGAAGGCTCAGCTGCTCAAGTCATGGGACCGCGTCAACGAGGCCTACGAAAGCGGCGAGATCGTCAACGGTTATGTCAAGAGCCGTACCAAGGGTGGCCTCATCGTCGAAGTGTTCGGCCTCGAAGCCTTCCTGCCCGGCAGCCAAATCGACGTCAAGCCGATTCGCGACTACGACGTGTTTGTTGACAGCGTGATGGAATTCAAAGTCGTGAAGATCAACCAAGAGTTCAAGAACGTG
>JAEEGI010012048.1_pt1 | contig 18551 bp, 15 predicted proteins | sample 8958751 | NCBI WGS metagenome assembly JAEEGI01 (sample SAMN16246545, study PRJNA631951) | gut metagenome | biome: gut microbiome; feature: rumen; material: KS-attached | host: Bos | place: Iran: Karaj | collected 2018-10 | reverse complement strand
TGATAGGTGCTTTGCCAAAAGCCATGACAGAACTGCCGCAAGCAATGCCGCAAGGACAAACCACGGTGCAATTCCGGCGATCAGCGTAAGCACCGTTGCCTGACTGACAGAAACACGCAGTACAGTACCGTCATCAAGTAAAGCTGCATGGTATATCGTCTTTTCGGTTAGCGTGGAGGAATAGCGGGAGCTTTCACCCTTGCCAGACGCAAAGGCTTCCCTGATTTCTTCACGGTCTGCATGATTTTCCATAGCGGCGGCATCCACATTCGTATCGTAGAGAACCGCTCCGTCCGCATCCACCAAAGTAAGCCGCAAATCATCTGTTTCTAATCTTTCAAGATAACCAATGCCGCTTTCCTCAACTGCCCCTGCCGCAAGTGTAAGTTCACAGTCAAGCTGCTGCTCTTGAACATTTCCGAAATAGTAATACAAGCAGCCAACAGCGATTGACAGACTGATCAGCAGCACAGCGAGAGATGTAAGCAGAATAGATCTAAATATTTTCTTTGTCATTGTATCTTCTCCATTCTGTATCCAACGTGGCGCACCGTTTCGATCAGCTCACCATACTTGCCCAATTTCTGACGGAGAGTGCGGATGTGCATATCCACGGTGCGGGTTTCTCCGGCGTAATCCATCCCCCAGACATCCGAGAAAAGCTGCTCTCTGGTAAATGCCATGCCGGGATGATTCATAAACAGGCGAAGCAGCTCAAATTCCTTGTATGTAACCTGTACACGTTCACCATCAACTGTCAGGGTGCGCTCATCCAGATGAAGGACGATGCCGCCCATCTTCAGCGCATTTTCGCTTTTCATGGGCTGATAACGGCGAAGCACCGCCTTGATACGGGAGATAAGTTCCATCACACCGAAGGGCTTTACGATATAATCATCCGCACCGAGATCAAGACTCTGGATTTTTTCATATTCTGCGTCTTTGGCGGTAGCCATAATGACCGGCAGATCGCCAAACTCCGAGGAAGCTCGAATCTTTTTGAGCAGCTCCACACCATCCATACCGGGGAGCATGACGTCCAGAACAACAAGCTGAGGACGCTCGTGCTGCAAGGCATCCCAGCAAGAAGCGCTGTCCTCAAAGCCCCTCGCTTCAAAGCCGGTTGATTGGAGCGCATATACCTCTATGTCTCGTATGGTTGCGTCATCTTCTACACACCAGATCATATCTCTCCCTCCCCCCGAACACCTGTAACGGAATACAGTACCCACTCGGCAATATTAGTGGCGTGATCGCCGATGCGCTCAAAGTATTTTGCGATCATCAGCAGATCAAGGGCGTATTCGCCGTCTGTGGGATTTTCAGCGATCATTCCGATCAAGTTTGTTTTTACGCTATCAAAATACTCGTCCACAACATCGTCGTAGGCGATCACTTGCTCTGCAAGCTCCGTATTGTGCTTTACATAGGCATCCACACTGTCTGTTACCATCTTGATCGCTGCTTTTGCCATTTCCCGGATCTGACTGTGTTCTTTGGCAGTTCGACCATTCAGAAAAGTAATGATCTCTGCAATGTCCTCCGCCTGATCGCCAATGCGCTCCATGTCTGTAATCATTTTCAGTGCTGCGGAAATCTGTCGCAGATCACGGGCTACCGGCTGCTGTTGCAGAAGGAGCTTCATGCAGAGGTTTTCAATGTCCCGTTCCTTTTGGTCGATCTCCTTATCAAGCGGTGCAATCCTCACCGCAGTTTCGGTGTCACCTTTTACGAGGGCAGAGGAGGCAAGGGCGATCACTTCTTCGCACATAGCTCCCATGCGGATCATTTCCGTATTCAGAAGTTCAAGCTGTTCATCAAATCTGCTTCTCATTATCCAAACCTCCCCGTAATATAATCCTCGGTGCGCTTGTCCTCCGGCTGCGAGAACAGCTTTTCCGTGTTTCCGTATTCAATCAGCTCGCCCAGCAGGAAAAACGCCGTCTGATCGGAAATACGAACAGCCTGCTGCATATTGTGGGTGACGATGATAATCGTGTACTTTTCTTTCAGCGAAATGGCAAGCTCTTCGATTTTTGATGTGGAAATGGGGTCAAGGGCACTGGTCGGCTCATCCATCAAAAGCACCAGCGGCTCCACCGCCAAGGCTCTTGCTATACACAGACGCTGTTGTTGACCGCCAGACAGCCCCAGAGCGTTCTTTTTCAGTCTGTCCTTTACCTCATCCCAAATGGCGGCGTCCCGCAGAGAACGCTCGACAATATCATCCAGCTTCACTTTAGAGGTAATACCATGTGTGCGGGGACCGTAGGCAATATTATCATAAATACTCATAGGAAACGGATTCGGTTTCTGGAACACCATACCAACCTGACGACGCAGCTCGTTTACATCCACGCCGGGGGCGTAAATATCCTCCCCGCCATAATAGACGCTACCTGTAATTTTTACAATAGGTATCAGATCGTTCATGCGGTTGAGCGTTTTCAAAAAGGTGGATTTGCCGCAGCCGGATGGACCGATCAGCGCCGTTATGCTCTTTTCCGGGATCTCAATGTTGATATTTTTCAGTGCCTGAGAATTGCCATACCACAGGCACAGATCGTTTGCAGTCATAATACTCATACGCTATTCTTCCTATTGAAATACTTGCCCACAAGGGCAGTACATAGATTGATCAAAACAGTCAGCACCATCAGGATAGCGGCAATCGCAAACGCTATGCCAAATTCGCCCTGATCCTTCGCATATACATACAAAGCAACGGTCAGCGTCGATCCTGAACTCATCAGGCCATCAAAGATGCCATTTAATGCATGGGCAAAACCGGCTGTAAAGAGCAGTGCTGCGGATTCTCCCAAAATGCGTCCGACTGAGAGGATGCATCCGGTAATCACTCCATCAACACAGCCCGGAAGGACAACTGTGCGGATCACACGCCATTTTCCGGCGCCAAGTCCAAAGGCTCCTTCACGGTAGCTTTGCGGAACTGTCTTTAAGCTCTCCTGTGTGGTACGCATGATGGTGGGAAGATTCATGATGACCAAGGTCAATGCACCGGCAAGCAGACAGCTTCCCATATTGTTGGCAAACAGGAGCATACCCACCAGACCATAAATGATGGACGGGATTCCGGATAGTGTTTCAGCCGCATATTCGATGATGCCGACGATTTTCTTGTTGCTTGCATACTCTGTCAGGTAGATGGCAGCACCAACACCAAGGGGCAGGACGAAAAGCAGCGTGGCAAGAATGATGTAGACTGTGTTCAATATGTCGGGGAGGATACCGATGGTATCCGATAAGTAGCTCGGCTCTCTACTGAGAAGCTGCCAAGTGATGCCGGGGATGCCCTTTATCAAAACATAGCTCACAAGAAACAGTACCAATGTTGCGGTCAACCCTGCGGAGAGAGACATCAAACCTTTCATCAGACCAATATAGGATTTCCGCTTCACAGAAAGTTGCTTCCCAAGCATCGTCACACCTCCCTATGCCTTTTGAGAAAGAAATTCAAAGTGGCGTTTATGAGCATAATAAATAGGAACAGTACAAGAGCGATGGAGAACAGAGCCTCACGCTGTAAGCCGCTGGAATATGCCATTTCGCTGGACACCGCCGTGGTCAGAAAACGGACACTCTCAAACAGGGAGGGCATATTTGCCACGTTGCCGGATACCATTGCGACCGCCATCGCTTCGCCGATTGCCCGACCTACGCCGAGAACAACCGCAGTTGCGATGCCGCTTTTTGCCGCCGGGACAGAAACCTTAAAATAGGTTTCAACAGGCGAAGCGCCAAGAGCAAGGGACGCATCCTCATACTCCTTCGGAACGGCTTCAAGTGCGGTCATGGAAACCTTGATGATGGATGGCAGGATCATAACCGCCAGTACAATGATCGCCACCAGCAAACTTGCGCCGTCCGACACACTAAAAATTTTGCGGATTCCGGGAACTAATACCATCATGCCCACAAGCCCATAAACCACGGACGGGATACCCGCAAGCAGACTGACCGTACTTTCCATAACGGATTTTATTTTTGCCGGAGCCAGCTTTGCAAGATAAACCGCAGTAAAGAAACCGATTGGGACACCAATCAGGATCGCTCCCGCTGTGCCGTAGATGCTGGTCAGGATAAAGGGCAGGATGCCGTATTTCGGTTCCGATGCAGTAGAAGCCCATTCTTTACCAATCAGGAAATCCACGATGCCGATTTCGCGGATTGCAGGGATGCCGGAAAGGATCAGATATACCGTGATGAGCAGAACACATCCGACAGTGACCAAGCCAAGCACAAGGAAGATTCCGTGAATAATATTTTCAATTAAATTCTTTCGTTTCATCATTTCACCTCAACGCCGACGAGCGGCAGCAACCGCCGCCGCTTCATCAGTGTTATCTGTTGGCGGGAACAACACCGGCAGAGGTGATGATCTCATTTGCATCGGCAGAGGTGATGTAATCAAAGAACTTCTGAGCCGTTTCGGAAAGCTCTGTGTCTGTCCTGGTGACCAGCACGAAGGGACGCTGCACTGCATAGCTGCCGTCTTTGATGGTCACTTCATTGGGCGCAACGCCGCCAACGGAGATCGCATTTACACTGTTCTTGACGGATGCCAGAGAAGCATAACCAATAGCATTGGGATTTCTGGCAACGGTGGTGATGACATCGCCGTTGGAGGTCAGTTCCTGACGATACTTGCAGGCGTCTTTAGTGCCGGTAATGGATTCAAAACCGTCACGAGTTCCGGAGCCAGCCTCTCGACCAATCAGAACGATCTCGCCATTGCTGCCGCCAACCTCGTTCCAGTTGGTGATCTCGCCGGTATAGATCGCTGCGATCTGCTCCAGCGTAAGATCGGAAACAGGATTTTCGGGATGGACGATCATAGCGATACCATCATAAGCCAGAACAGTCTCGGTCAGACCGTCCGCCTTTTCCTCGTCCTTCAGATTGCGGGAGGAAAGACCGATGTCGCAGCGACCTTCCAGAACAGCCTTGATGCCGGAGCCGGAGCCGGTGGGATTGTAAGTAAAGGTAACGCCGGAATTGTCGTTCTCAAAAGACTCGCCCAGTGCGCCGATCACCTTTTCCATAGAGGTGGAACCATCAGTGGAAACCGTACCGCCCTTGCTGCCGGAACATCGGGTCAATGCGGAGATTGCCATGATTGCAACAAGAAGAATGCTGATAAACTTTTTCATATCTGTGTACTCCTTTGGATTAAAGATTTTGTTTCTTCCTACGCTTAAAATGATACATAGATGGCGTAAAGTTCAAAAGGCGGGTATTGTAAAATCGTTGTCAAATCCGAAAGGTGGCAGTGCGTTCCTTCGTTCTCTTGTTTGCCGTTTTTACCGTTGACGGCAAATAAAAACAGACGCTGATTCATCTTGGGAGAAGATGAAAACTGCGCCTGTTTTCTATTTTCAAGGCTGAGTATATCGAGCGCAGAATGCGGGTTGTATATACACAGGCGCAGAAAATAAAGGGGTATCCAGAGGGGGAAAATTCCTTGGTTCTGGGTTTCCAATAGGGGCGAGAGCATCCCTGTTGGCACACGATTTTGCTTGCAAAGTTTAGTGTGTTATACCTTTATCCGAAAGCTGGCAGCGAAACAGCAGCGTGTGCCCCTTTGAAGCACAGGCTGCTGTAATTGCATTGTGAAGAGAAAAGGTCGCTTCCGTGAAGGAAGCTGACTTTTGAACGACGCAAAAGGAATGGTGACGTGATTTCTGTCACGGTGCCGATTCTAAGCCGGATTTAGGATAGAGGTATACAAAAACAAGATAATGAAATTACTGCTATTACCAATGGAGCTCCTCGCGGAAGCTATGGAAAACGGTTTGTTCAATGCTCTTTGCGCGACTGTCACTTAAATGAAAATGGACCGCAGTCTATATCGTATCATGAAGAAGATCATCGTCAAAGCCGTAGCGGTAACGAAGATATGTGCGTTCCCTGAGGGAGATCATATCCAGGGCATGATGGACGTCTTCATATGTTTCTTTTTCGGTAAACGCTCCATAATAACCTCATGACCGGAAAATTTTATTTTTTAAAATCCCAGACACCGCTGACGATTCTCTAAACTAAGATAGGCGTTTTGGCTTTTCTATCCCGGTAACCTTGTGCATCTCTCCCAGATTGCGTAATTTTGCCGAATGGGTGCGAAGCCACTTCTTCCTGAATTCGTCTTCCTTACTCTTTTCCTCCAATTCCCTAAATTCCTCCAGTTTTATACGCTTCCTGTTGTTTGTGCAGGGAATGCAACAGTCTTCATTGGTCGGATCAAACTTGTAGATTGAAATCTCTCCACAGATAGGACATTTGTAGAGAACAGGATTCTTGGAAACATCAATACGGTAGGTTTTGCCTTCCGGGGTAGTGAAATCAATGTAGAACATAGCGCGTAATCCTCTATTGTTTTGCTGTTAACATTTACGCTCTATGTGGAAGGTATAGCAAGTTAATAAAAAAGCAGTGCTGGAGTTAATCCCAGACACCGCTTTAAAATGAAGACACTATTTTACAGAAAACATCTACAGGTTCATCATCTTATCTCTGATTTGCTCAGCCTGCTGTTTCAGATAATACACCTTCCGCTTATCTATCCCGAGTTCAGCCGCAATTTCCGGAGCATCGTAGTCGTAGGTGTGATACCTAATAAACACTTCTGCAATAAGCGGATCTTTCCTGCGCATGGCCGCGATAAGCTCTTCGTAAATCATCTCACTTTCAGCCTCGTTCATCGTAGAAAAGTCATCGTTATTATTCATAAGATCTTCCGGTACTTCATAATCGATAACTCTAGGCTGGCGTTCTTCAGGCTTTCTGCCAAAAGGACAGTTTGAACACTTGTTGCATTCTGGGCATATGATGAGAGGTTTCTGCTTACCGGGAACGATGCAACGAGTGCCACGGCTGTTTCTGTGATGTTCAGCGTTCAGTTCATTCCAGAAATACTTGGCCAGTTTCGGCTTGTCGGTCTTGAACATATATACATTCACAGTCTCGATTCCTCCGATGTGTAAACGTACGCAGTCCTTCCACGTAATACCGTAGTTTCTGAGATCATTATTATCAACAATTCTGATAGGAGCGTCATATACTTGTTTTCCTTTGGCGTTAATTCGTCCTTTAGGTTGTCTTTTATTGACCATTTAGTTTCACCGTTTCGTTTGTTCCGAAGGCGGTGAAACCATTCATGGCAGTACTGTCTCGTGTTCATTTCAGGCTACCCCACATTCGGAAGGTAACCAGCGGTGCATGACACTGGAGTTAAAACAGTGCTTTCCTACTTGGCTATGCACATCAACAGACTATAGCGCGCGGTCTGATGATCCAGGCAGGTCGGCGGATTTGTGGCTCAGATTTAGTTCCTCTGAACTACTATGGGTATGTTAGAGGATTTGAGAATTTCGTGATGGACACGTCGTGTCCGTTGGTTTGATGTGGGTAAAAAGAGAAAAAGCTAGTGTTTTCAATGCGTTGCATGGGTAAACTAGCTTTTTGAAAAGTAAATTGATAAAGGAATAGACTGTTATCTCTTGCTCGGCAGTGGACATGCCGTGTCCGAATTTTTTTAATCTTTTTTCAGATTAACGCCATAATCTTCAAGAAAATCCAGTATGACGTCGAATGGTTCGGGATATTTGTAAGTTAATGCTTCCCTGATGCATTGGTGCTCCATATTATTGAAATTAAGTTTGCACCCGAATACATCAAACAGTTTCTGACTGATATCAGGAGGAAGATGTAATCCAAAGCATATCCGTGCAACGGTTTCTACTTTTGGAACAGTTTCCCCTTTAACAGTCCTGCTGATGGTTTTAGGATTCAGATCGATAGCATCACCTAAATCAGAGTAGTTCTTTCCTCTCCAATTTAAGAGTAACTGAATACATTGTTCCGGATCATCTGTCATTTGTTTTCTAATCTCAGCGTTTTCCTGCAGTTGTTTCTTTCTATATGCTATTTGGTCTGCTTTAGGTGCATTCTGTAATTTGTTGTTGAATTTATATTCAAATGTTACATCACTTTCATCTCGATTAAGAAAACAGACAGTTTGGTAATCTTCGTCTAGGTTATTCTTGATCTTTAAATCAAATACCAAACAGCACTCATCCATATGCGCGAGGGCATAATCAGTGAGCTCAAGCTGACCGTCTTCTGATGTTTTAACATATAGAGGTGCATTGTAGACAAAGTGGTTTTCAACAAACAGATAATCTCCGTTTTCAGTTAAACTGAGAAGCTCTGGATTTGTTAGTCTCTCATATGCGGCATCTCGAGCTGATATAGAGAATGTTTGACTTGGCCCGATAAAACAATGTTTAAAGCTGTGAGGTCTAACGTAATGGCCATCAAGGTAAGTATAAGTGCCAATAGCCTGGTGAAAACCTAATTGAACGAGTCTGATTTTTGCGGATTGTCTTGAAACCTTGAATTCTTGAGCCAGACAGTCAATAACCTCCTCCATGACCTCAAATTCATACTTTGCATGGTTCAGGCATTGAAGGTCGGTTATGTAATTTCTAGCTCTTTTTCTAAAAGGTTCGGCAGGCATTTGGATTCTAGGAGCTAATTGATTAGCCTGCCATTCCATTATTTGTAATTCTTTCTGAGTTTTCTGGTGTTCTGCTTTATCAACTGCTTCACAGGTGATACGTGAAGCCTTTGAGTCGAATAGTTTTTCTAGCAGAAACGCTTTTCTGTGCTTAACCCAATGGACACATTCGTGAATTATTGTGTTGTTTTCTGAGCCGTAGTTTGATAGGAAAAACCTATAGGGGTTAACAACGATTGTTTTGGCTTTTATAAGTGTTGTTCCCTTCTCAAATAAATCAGAAACATCAGCTTCAGTATCTTCAAAATAAATCTGTCCGAAAACAGAGTCATCCTTAATAACCTTTCTTTCGACGGTTAAACCTAAGTTTTCAGCTAAAACTGTAGGATCAACATGAACAGGAATTCCGTTATTTGTTTTGGATAATGCTGATGGGTAGTATTCTTTCAGAAATTCAGTAGCAATATCCTCTAATTGGTTCGAAGAAATATAAGGTACAAGAGAGTCGGACAGGCAATTGGCTGGGGCATTCTTTTTGAAATACTGCTCGACACCATCCTCGTTAATCTCCCAATCGTTGATGTTTTTTAACAAATCACCTTCACAAGGGACTCGAATCCAAAGGTTACAAGTGTCGCTCTCATCATAATGATAGTCAGCTTCCTTAATCTCTAATTCCATTTCGAGGATAACATCAAAGGCTACTTTTGTTTCGGGCAAGTCATTTACATAAACCTTCTCAATTCTAGTGTCGATAATATCTATTTCGCCGATTTCCTGAACTTTATGTAATTTTAGGTCAAGTCCATCGCCGTGTTCTTCAATATATGCAGAGGAAACCTCACATAGTTTATCGAGGAATTTGTCGTTTAATAATTTTGTAAATGAATGGCCAAAAGCCATAGGTAATTTCTCCTTATAACTTGAGTTTGTTAATGTCCATTAATTTCCCCAATAAGAGTAGTCAAGGAATCAGCCGCAGGAATTTCTCCCACTTAAATGTCCTGAAGCTTAAGATCCTGCAAGGTATCTTCATCGAGTTTGAAGATATTTATATACTTTTTAGAGCATTACAAGAATTCCGCACCACATATACACTTTATTTTGCATATAAAACACTCCGTATCGTAGGAATGTCTAAATCTTCAAATCATCACACAGTGGGAGAATTTCATTTAACTTTTCAATTATTCTTTGTTGTTCTTCTGACGGTGGTAACGGAATTAGCAAATCATTTAAGCTAGTACTATTAAGTGTTGCACCTTTAATTGCATTTTTGCTATCACCATACTTCGTAATATACGGAAGTATCTTAATAAGATATTTTTGCAATATATTGTCTGGATCTGCAAATGGGAAAATAGAAATAATCGCTTCATTGTGCAATGCATCTATCCCCAAGATAGATACTCGCCCCAATGTAAGTTTAAAACTCATAATGAGTGTTCCCTTAGGTGATATTTCACCTGAAAAACATTCATTAAAACCACATTCGCTTATACCTTCATTTGTTTTTTCTACTATTGAATCAGATACCATATCAGAGATAGATACCCAATTATAATCACGTCCCCAATATTTAGGCTCGGTTCTTGAAGGCGTTTTTCCAAGTTTAAAATCTACAATCTCACCAAAACGAACCCAGCGCCAACTTTCGGGAATATCAAACAACTCTTCTTCAATAGGTGTAATTGTTTTTTTATTCGATAACTTTCCGCATTTTTGTTTTTCCAGTCTATCCTTTTTGGCTTTATCTAAAAATAAGTCAACACTAGAATCAGTTGCTTCCTGTTTAGTTAGCTTTCCTTGCATTGCGTACTGAACTACAGCTCTTTTCATATCTTCAGGAAAATCTTTCTTTAATTCATATAATTTATCCTCATATCGTGAATAACTATCAATTTCCTTTAAGATACTATTCAATTTACAAACAATACGTTGTTGTTCCTCTATTGGTGGAATAGGAATATACGTATTCGCCAATCTTGCCATCGCTAATTTAGGGACACCAACCTGTTTGGTCTTATCAGCGAATTGTGACTGTAAACAAGAAGATGAAAGCATATACAACAAATAGTCTTTGTTCATATTATAGATAATTAACTTCGCGGCGTTTTCTGTCAGTAACATATTATCGAATCTATCGGGGACGTTTCCAACCTTACCAATTGTGCTCCCTACTATAACAATATATAAATCATCTTTTGAAATAGTGTAATTTTTAATATTTTCATAAACCGAATCAGAAACATAATGAATATCATTTTCCATGATAGTCTTATTTTGCATATCAGTAACTCGAATATATATATGTGACGTAGGTTCAGCTGAGAACCCCATCCCCTTAGGTATTCTTTTCCCTCCTTTTATGTCAAGTATTCTGCCGACTTTTTCCCAACGCCAGTTTTCAGGAATTTCAAACGGTACTTCTGATAGATCTACATCTGTTTGTCCTTTTATTGTCTTTTGTTTTTTTGTATATATATCAGCTAGCAGTTTATCGACATTACTGTCTTGCTTTTCCTGCTTTGTTAATCTGCCTTCCATTGCAGCTTGTAACACTGCAAGTCTTAGTTCATCAGCTAAAATCATATTAAATCTCCAAGAGTTTCTTTATTTTAGCCAGCTTTTCATCCATTTTCTTGTCCAAAATACTTCTTCGTTCAATATAATTGTTTATCGTTTCATCAGGAGTTAATACAATATCTTCCTCATCAGGGAATCCACAAATATCAATATCGAATCCTCTTTCTTCTATTTCTTTGTATGATATTTTTTTTGCTTTCCATGTTTCAGATAAAGATTCATCTTCTTTGTCATCTTTGATTTCGATCCTATTATTCCACCACTCATCAACAATATTGAAATCTTCTCTCGTAATTGGATGTGTTTTATTAAATCTTTTTCTTCCTGCAGGCATATCCATTCGATAAAACCAAACTTCATCAGTTCTTCCTACTTTATCAAAAAACAGTAGATTTGTAGTAATATCTGTGTATGGTGCAAATACAGTGTGAGGTAATCTTATTACAGTATGTAATTTACATTCATTTAGCATCTTTTTCTTTAGAGCAACCTTTGAATTGTCTGTGTTAAAGAACAACCCATCTGGCAATACTAAACCACACCGTCCATTCTTTTTTAAGCAATATATAATTCTAGCAACAAATAAATCAGCGGATTCACTTGAAGAAATGTCATTAGGAAAATTTCCTAAATTGGATTTTTTAACTACACCGCCAAATGGTGGATTCATCAAAATGCAATCAAATAAATCATCATCATTAAGATCTAATAAGTTTTTGGCAAGTCCGTCACCATGTACAATGTTAGGATTATCCAAATTGTGGAGAAACATATTTGTCATACATAGCATATAAGGTAATTGCTTCCATTCAATACCATACAATGATTGTTGAATTACAGTATTGTCTTCAATCTTTGTAACCTGTTCCTGTAAATGAGATGCAGCTTCTGCCAAGAATCCTCCTGTACCACAAGCAAAATCTGCAACTTTCTCACCTAATTTTGGATCAACGTGATCTGTTATAAATTTTGTAACTGCACGTGGTGTATAGAATTCGCCTGTTGCCTTACCACCATTCTGTAATTCTTTTAAGAATTTCTCATAAAATTCGTTGAAATCGTGTTTGTCCGTAATATTATCAAAATCGATGTCAGCAATCTCATTAACAACCTGACGAAGATTTACACCATCTTTCATATAGTTGGAAGACTCAGCCATAAATTCACGAACGATATATGCCTTAGGGTCTTCTGATGTGAACTGATGCTTTCTACCATCTATTTCAATTTCAGCCCCACTTAAAAATGGAAACAACCTATTATTAACAAACTCTATCAGCTTATCGCCAGTCATTCTGTTTTTGTAGTCTTTATTCCCATCGGCATCTTCTACGTCAGCCCAATCTCTGAATCTATAAGGTTCAGGAATAACAGGAACATAATCATCTTCTAATTCCCATTCACTTTCCTTGTAATCAAACACTTTCAAAAATAAAATCCACACAAGTTGCGATAAATACTGTGCGGTTCCAGATACACCTTCATCCCCATACATTATCTTACTTGTCTTTTTTACTAATGCTTCACTATTCATGACACATTATGCTCCTAATACATGATTTTTTCTAATTCATCGACAATCTTCATATAATTATCTTTACCACCAAAAGGTTTTATAGCTGTCTTTCTGCTATATCCTTTCTGTGCAAATATGGGTAAATCAAAGATTTTCAAAAGTCTTAAGTCATTAAAATCAGACTGCTTATAACATTCCAATAGCAACTTAACTACCTTTTGCTGTTCAGTTGTAAGCGTAAACACATAATCAACGGTTCTGTTAATTCTGTCCTGCTTTGTTGGAATTGTAATTCCATATCCCACGAAAGCAATCATATCAAAGAAATCTACATTAAAGCCTAATTCCTCTCGGAACTTATCAACAAACCTCTGATGTAATAATAATTCCATCGCAAATGTTGGTTTGTCTTCTGCTTTTTTCCACGCATCCCTAAAAGCTTCAAAATTGGGATAATTTTCTCTTATGTTGTTCTCTACACAAGCAACTACATTTTCTTCTTTAATAAGTTTCATATCTTCATCAAGATATTTTACTGTTTTTCCTACAAGTTCAATATTTTCGCCTTTGATTCTAAATATTTCACGCTTAGTCTTACTCTTCGAACTCGGTATAGCACAAGGAATAGAATTACCTCTTGTTACTTCAACATCACCGTCAAAATCAGGGTCATCAAATTTCAGATAGTTCTTTCTAAAGTCAATGATGGTGAAGTGCATTTTGCTCTTTTCTTCATTGTCAACTTTATACTCTTCCTTAATTCGTGTTCCTCTACCAATCGTCTGTTTAAATTCAGACATAGAACCAATAGTTTTATCTAAGACAATTACACCCACTGTTTGTGTATCGATACCAGTTGAAAGCAATTTGCTAGTGACGGCAATAACAGGGTATTTCTGTGAGGGTGCCGCAAAGTTTTTTATCTGGTCTTTTCCTGCCTTATCATTTGAAGTTATGCGCATGACATATCTAAAATCAAGTTTTACCATGTCTTGATTTTCGTCTTTTAAATAATTCGTCATTGCGCCCGCATGTTCTTCTGTTTCACAAAATACAATAGTTTTTGTATATCTATCACCGGTTGATTTTATATAATCGGATATTTGTTTTGCTACAAGTTTACGACGTCCATCAATAATAAGTTTTCTATCAAATTCCCTTTGCTCATATAATCTATCTTCTAATGGCTTTCCAAATATATCCAGTTCACCCGCTTTTGGTCTATAGCCATCCCTATCAACATCGAGTTCGACAGCTACGACTTTATAAGGCGCTAAGAAACCATCTTTAATACCTTGTTGCAAAGAATATGTATATATCGGTTCTCCATTGTTATCCTTGCAGAAATAACCAATATTTGAACCGAATGCTGTTTCCTTTGGTGTTGCTGTAAGTCCTATTTGTGTTGCAGGACTGAAATAATCAAGCATTTCATGCCAACTTGATTCTTCACGTAAAGAACCTCTATGGCATTCATCTACAACAATTAGATCAAAAAAATCTGGTGGTAAATTCTTATAATATGTCTTACTGTTATCTTCTTCAGTAAGTTCTTCTTCATCAGATTTACCTGATTTCATTTGGTGATATAAAGATATATATACTTCATAGGCGGAAAGTTTTTTAATATCTTCTTTATTCTTTAAAGTGTATTTCTCGCCAATGCGAACCATAGATTTTTTAAATGGTGTAAAAGCATCAAAAGTCTGTTCAGCCAGTGCTGTTCTATCGACTAAAAAAAGAATTTTCTTCTTAATACCTTTCATATAAAGACGATATATAATCTGCATCGCAACATATGTTTTTCCTGTACCTGTTGCCATCACGATTAAAAGTCGATTCTGTCCCTTTGCAATAGCTTCAATTGCTCTATTTATTGCATTTCGCTGATAATATCTAGGTTTTTTTCTTTCATCATTTGAATAGTAAGGAGTAATAACCAAGTCAGCTTGTTCTTCTGAAAGTCCTTTATCCTGTATATAACGTTCCCACAATTTATCAGATGTTGGAAAATCATCCATGCCAAAATCACACCTAGAACCAGTTAGTCTATTTTCTTCATGAAACATCTGACCATTAGAAGCATAGCAATAAGGAACATTTAACATTTCACCATACTCAAGTGATTGCTGAATACCTTCATTTATGTCATGGTCGTACCCCTTTGCTTCAACAAGCGCAAGCGGAATGTTGTGTCTAAACAAAAGAAGATAATCTACTTTCTTTCGTTCTCCACGCTTAATGTTTTTATCAGTAACTAAAATTTGACCGGCAGTAAAATAGTGCCCTGAAATCTTATTTCCACGCTTATCCTTGCTATATTCCATGACAATACTATCGCCTTCGCTACACCACTTCTTTTGAATTGCAGGAGTGATGTACATGAGTTTTGTATTCTCTTCATTTTTTACCTGTTCATCTAAATCATTAAGTGGTTGTAAAGTCATTACTGCATCTCCTATGTATATAATGCACTTTTTCTAGCCGTTAGTTCGGATAGCTACAATACCTCAATTGTCTTTTTACATTATAGCATTCAACAGTATACGGTCTATATTTACGGTATTTTAATGCTCTATAGAACACCATAAAATTTAGTTCTCATCTATCAGACGGTTAAAGTTTATAGAATTACCAATCCAGAAAACATATAAAAATGGAATAAACTTATTTTGGAAAGTAGAATTCTAATCTAGTAATAATAGATTTTGTAAACACAATAAAGTGAGTTTTTCTGTATCCATAAATGAATGCAGTGCAAAAAATTGTTTTTGAATAATAATACAACGAACGAAGCCTTTATATTAGCCGTTCGTTTTCCTGCAAAATGTCATTTTTTTTTTGATTTTTGGCACCGGAATCATAAATGCAAAAAAATGTTTCAACAGTGACAAACTTATTTAGGGATCAAAAGTGAACCTACTAGGTATAACAGAAGTTATTGTCAACCTGAGATATAAATTCAAGGTTCTCACCAGGTCTTGATTATTCCTTTAGACTTAATCCTTCTTATAAAACCCGCACTCATACCCATCAGCTCTAAGAACTAGTCCCGGAATCCACTCAGGTGTTCTGCCCATCTGTTCGCATACAGCTTTAAGTGATACCTTCTCAGAGCATTCAATGATGAGTTCATCATGGACGTGCCCAACAATAAAGCAGTGTTTCAGCGTCTGCATGGCATAGGCAAGGATATCCCGGCTGACAGCCTGAACGATGTTTTCCACAAACTTAGGACCGTAGCTCTCAATTCGGCTCCATTTCTTAGTAGCATCAATCCCCATATAGGTGACACTCTCGCCTCCGAACTGGTTCATGCCGATACGGGGCTGAACGTAGGCAAGTTTTCTGCCGGAAGGTAGGGTGATGAACAGCATGCCGTTCTTAACGGTAAATGCCAGACAGCCGACTTTCTCAGTGGTGTGTAACTGAATAGCGGTCTTTACCGCATTATCTATCTGCCACCAGAAAGACACTATGTTCGGATTTGAGTTCCTCCACATGTTAACCAGCGGTTGCAGTTCATCTTCGGAAAGTCCCATATCAAGTGCTCCCATGGCTTTAAGGGCTCCGACAGATCCGCCGTAACCAAGGGCGAGTTCCGCTATTTTGCCTTTCTGCCTTAAATGACTGTTGGCTCCGTGCTTTTCTACGGGAACATGGAACATCTGACTGGCACTGGCACAGTAGATATCACCGCCGTTGCGGAATACATCTGTGCGCCACTGCTCTCCTGCCAGGTGACTCAGCACTCTTGCTTCAATGGCACTGAAGTCAGAAACGATAAACTTGTAACCGGGACGTGGGATGAAAGCTGTACGGATTAACTCTGATAGAACATTCGGAACAGAGTCATACAGCATATTCAGCATTTCATAGTCACTGAATTTTACCAGATCACGAGCCTGCTCTAAATCCAGCATATGGTTCTGAGGTAGATTCTGGAGTTGAATAAGTCTGCCTGCCCATCGTCCGGAACGGTTCGCTCCGTAAAAAAAGAACATTCCGTGGCAGCGGCCATCATCACATACAGAATTCTGCATCGCCTGATACTTTTTAACACTGCTTTTGGCAAGCTGTAGCCGGAGCTCAAGTACCTCTGCCATATCTGCTGGAACGGACTTAAGCAGGGCGGCAACGTCCTTTTTACCCAATGTTTCAGTTTCCAGACCGTTGTCTGCCAGGTAACCTTTAAGCTGCATAACGGAGTTCGGGTTATCGAGTCCGGTGAGTTTCTGCATTCTTGCCATAAGGTCTTTTTTGGTCTGTTCATCAATGCTGATAGCCTGTTCTACGAGCTGTCTGTCAATCATGATGCCACGGTCGTTTATTTCCTGATCCAGGTGATACTCATCCCATACGAAATCCGGTACCGGGTAATTCTTAAGCCTTTGCTGGATCTGCATTTCAACCTCAACGTCACGTCGGTTGTATTTCTTGAACAGTTCCCATTTCTCCGGTGCGTGTTCCGGTAGATTCCACTCACGACCGGCAGTTCTGCTCGGCATACAGAAGTAACGGATGAGTTCCTTACCTTCCTTAAGTTTCTGCTCTTCAAAGCCAAGTACGGCACCAACCTTGTCGAGTGAAAGGGGGAGTCCGTTGTAGGCTGCCCACACCAGGGAACATTTCCACGCTGCCGGATCTAAATACTTCTGAACCGGATCTCCCTCAATGCTGTATGTGGAAAAGTACTGCGGATAATTCCGTCTCAGCCATACTGACAAAGTGACTCTTTCAAAGGAAGCGTTATAGGCCCACTTGGTTACGGCATCATCTGACAGTGCTTTGATGAGTTCCTCCGGTACTTTGTCTCCGCTGGCTAGATCATATACAGCAACGGGACCGCCATTAACGGAAACCCCAAAAAGCAGAATGTCGAAATCAGGTGATTCAGCATATTTGTAAACTCCTGCCTTTGTAATGTCTATGCTGCTCCGTGTTTCCAGATCCAGCGACATGAACTCAATTTTCATAATTCCAATCCTCATTAAAAAAGGGCGGCAGATAAACCGTCGCCCTTGATACAGTTATTTACGGAGTAAACGTTTGTTTATCAGATATTTCACCAGTTCAACCAGATTGCCAGCAATGATGCCGAGCACAGTTCCGATAACAAATCCGAAGGCAAACTTCATGAACCAGATTTCATCAGGTGTTAGTCCACATTCCATCTGTCTGTACCTCCGGATTGTCTGCCTCTGAACTTCCTGAGTGCCATCGTGATGAGATGGGCAATACCTGCTCCAAGAAAGGCAAAAGAAAAGAACAGTGCGTACATCAATGCAAGTTGCAGAAAATCAATATCCATATTTTCACCTCTTGTCATAAAGGCGGCAGGCATGCCCACCGCCAGGATTGTCAAAAATTACCGGATTAACCTAAGAAATCCTCATCGTCTTCATCATCAAGATCTGCGAAGTCATCCTCGGCACGACTGTGACCGCCAAGCGGGGTACCATCAGCGAGTTTCTGCAGATTGTTGAGACCGCAGGCGATACCCTTGTTGCCGTTGGAGTTGTAGGCGTAAAAGTTGATGGATGCTCTGCCGACGATACCGGAGTAAAGTTCGGAGGTATCGATAATGTCCTGTCGATCTGCGTCAACCACACCAGGCTTGGTGGTGCTGTTGGCGTTCACGAAGTAGGAGTTGGCATAGGCCGCATCACCCTTACGATCCTTGTCACCGTCACGCAGCGGAGTCTTTAGAGCATCAAGATCCGGAACGAACTTGGAGTTACCCTTGAGCTTGGACTGACCTTCATCGTAGGCAGCCTTGATGGCGGCCTTGATCTTGTTGACGGTCACGGTGTCGGACTTCGGAATGATCAGCGAAACGCTGTACTTCGGAGTGCCTCCGCCCATAGGAACCTTAGGCTCGTTAACGTTAAGATAAGAGAAGATGGTCTTAGG
>JAEEGI010012046.1_pt1 | contig 18552 bp, 9 predicted proteins | sample 8958751 | NCBI WGS metagenome assembly JAEEGI01 (sample SAMN16246545, study PRJNA631951) | gut metagenome | biome: gut microbiome; feature: rumen; material: KS-attached | host: Bos | place: Iran: Karaj | collected 2018-10 | reverse complement strand
GGATAAACGAACACTTTCGCGAGCCGGGGATGCCCTTTGAGGGGCTTTAGCCAACTGAATTGATTCAGAGGGTACGGCTTCCACTCACAAATATGAATTTTTAGAACTTACCTTAAGTATATATTTCTTACCGTTATGAAGAAATATACCATGATAAGTAATGGGATCTACTTTTTGCCCCATAAGATTAAATGATGGTTTGTCGTTTATTCTGTTTGAAATACTCCAACCATCGTCATCAATTTCTTTTATTGAGGATGATGCATCATTGGAGAAGCGCCAATAGTCAAATTCCAATGAGCCTTCAAGATTGAACACCAAATTATGAATCCCTGAAATGATACATGTTTCTTCTACATCAGTCCATTCTGTGCTGTCTATGTTGAGAGACGCCACTGCAGGTGAGTCGTATGAATCAAGATGAATGGATAGAGTCCCTTTGCCTTTTAGCATGGCTGACACTTTTGAACTTTGTTCGCCGAAATCCACCTTTCTTACCATAATGACGCTGTTATCTGGCATTCCATGACGAATGAATGCTTTTCCTACTTTGGCTATCATATTACCAATAACATCTCCTTCTTTAAAGCAAATGCCTTCGGTTGCGGCTGTTGTCTCTGCTTGCTGAACTATATATGGATTTAATGGTTTTATTTGATTCACGCCTTTCTTGTCAACCGTTGCTGGATATATGTGTACATTCTGCTCATCCACTTTTATCTCTGCTACTTGAAGGCTACGGAAACCTCCGTCTAGCCCCATGTCGTCCTGTAACATTTCTGTGTGATATATAACATACCATTTACCTTGATATTTGTGGAGGTGGGTGTGATTGTTGGTGTAAGTAAATCCTTTAAAGTCACCAGCATTCTTTAGATAATTGTTTCCATATACCCATGATGTGGAATCTAACGGAGTGGAAGAAACCATGTAGCCCATACAACATGCCGTTGGTATTTCATTTGAGAGTGTCCAGTCGGAGTGGTCTTCCCAGTCTATGTTATAGGTATAGACATATTTACCTCCTATGAAATTCAACTCATTTGCTTCAAAATGATGTTGGGCATGAGGATTTATGAATTCGCTGTCGAATGATAACATGTCTTTACCCAATTTTGCTATGCGTCCTGTTGAACCACCGAATGCAATCCAACCAACTCCGTTATCATCTATAACTGCACCTGGGTCAAATGGTACATTACAACCATTTAAACCTGGAGTATTTGCATCAACAAGGCTTTTCTTCAATGGTGAAGTCCATGGACCAACAGGAGAGGTGGAGGTCAGAACGGCTGTACCGGAACCACCATTTGAAAAATAGAGATAAAAATGTGTCTTCCCATCTTCCTCAATTCTTGAAACTACAGATGGTGCCCAAGAGTTGTAAATCCACGGTGCTATCGTTCCTACAGGGATTGTGCCGTGATATGTCCAGTTTACCATATCGTCGGTTGATATAATGGTAAGGGTTTTTATCTTCTCATAACTGTTATTATCTGAACTTTCGTACTGCTGACTGTCATTTGTGCCATAAACATAGAGCCTACCATCATATTCCACGGCTGTGGGATCGGCTATATAGCAATGGTCAACTAATGGATTTGCATATCCGCTTCTAAGTTTGGGAGAACGGGGAATAAAAGTGTTGTCAACATTATTTATTGCATTGCAGATACTGTCGTATTGAGAACTTTGCTCAGAACAAACGTATGTGAGACGAAGATTGTAAAAGCAATTCCAAAAACCTGCTTCTGAACAATCGAATTCAATCTTCAATTTGTTGTCTTTTACTATCGCCTGGACTTCATTATTATATAATCCTATACGAAAAAAACTAATAGCAGCATCTGAATTGTTCGGTACATAATAGTTTGAACCTTTATAGCCAACCTTCAGATTAGTGGGGCCACAGGCAAATACATTTTGAATGATTGTCTCTTGGTCGTTGAGCTTGATTTTAGATCTTGCCTTAAATGTAGGGGAACCATTGCCATTATTCCATTCCGATTCTGCCTCTGCCCAGTCCCAATGACAAAACTGAAATCCCTGAACCTCCAACTTGTATATACCATTTTCCACATTGTTTACTTCTTGCTCTGCTTTCCAATCGGTCCACCATTTTTCCAGTATTTGTTTTTTTACATCTATATCAAATGAACCTTTTGTTGCTGTCCATCCGTCTGTTCTGTTAAATTTACCATTTACTAGAATAGATGTAACATCTGTTCCGTCTGCTGTGGCATAAATTGATGATGTTGATAAAAATAACGCAGACATCACCAATGCTAATTTGTAATTTGTGAGTTTCATGTTTTTTTTTAACCTAAATTCCGCACCACTTTAATTTAACATTTATTATAACATCCTGAGCAACAAAAAGTTGCCCAGGATTTTGCCATATCAGATTTTTTCATTTAACTTAGTAGTGCAAATAAAAACAAGCAAAAATCATCAATGACATGACAAAAATAGCAATAAAATCTGAGAAAATCACTCCTTTTGACGGAATTTTTCATGTGATGGACCAATTTTCCTGCGTTTTGGAGCCTGTAATTGACGAAGTGCTGGGTCTTCGTAGCAAACTGGCCGGTTATCAGTATGGCGAGATTATCCGTTCCCTTATGTGCCTGTAATTTCGAAGTGAATAACAGGACGACAACCGCTAAAAGTATGAACTTTTCTATCTTCATTTATATAGTATTCGTTTAAAAGTAACTTGGGATTATGTTTAACCACGAATTACACGAACCACGAATTACTCGAATTTACACGAAAAAAGATTTTGATTTTATCGAATTTCTCTAATTAAAAAATGCTGCATTTTTATTCGTGAAATTTGATTTAATAATCTTAAAAAAAATTAGTTTAATTCGAGAAATTCGTGGTTATATTAATCCGTATCATCTGAGTAATTCGTGGTTTTTTAAATAAAAAGCGTATCAAGTTTTTTTATCATTATCTAATATGTTTTTTACCGTTCATGATGAATAATCCCCTTGCAGGTGCTTTGGTCAGTAGTCTGCCTTGGAGGTCACAGATAGAGTTGGAAGTGATGGGAGCATCGGCACAAAGTTTTTCCACAGCAGTAACGTCAGGCCATTTGACAGAAGCACAACCATTGATGATACCGTCGAGAGCCTTCTGGTTGAATACAGTGAGCGTCTTGCGATTCAGCACATCCATCGAAGGGCGGTGGCAAGCATTGGTGTCCCATACAAAGGGCACGATGCCATTGTAAACGGCATAACGGCAAAGGGTGTAGTACCATGAGTAGATGCTGGCATCGTGCTTCTCCTGATTCTCACCCTCAGGCATATTGCGCCAAAGGGTACCAAACTCACCCATGATGACGGGGATGCCCTTCGACGTGTACTTGGAACGCATCTGCCGCATCTGACTTTGCATATAGGATTCCTCGCCCCAGGTGGCGTTGTAATTTGAACCGCTGACATGATTGCCAGTACCCCAGTAGTAGGCCTGATAACCCCATGACTCGTCCTTGGTCATCATCGTGAAATTATAAGGGGAGTAATAGTGTACTTCGAGCATCATGGCGTTGGGCACAGCGTCTTGGGGCATCACATCGTATTGGGTGGCTAAGTCGATGCTGGTAGATGGCGATTGAACGACAAGGACACGTTTAGCATTGTTGCCACCTGTCTGCCGCACGGCATTCACAAAGGCCTGTTCGTAGCGAATCAGAGTAGCGATATCTCCCGTCTTATCCTTGCTATTGTCGCCAGCAGCGTCAGGCTCGTTCATACCAGCAAATAGCAGGTGATGGTCATAGTCGCGGAATCGGTTGGCAATCTGTTTCCACAGCATCCCGAGGATAAAGCAGTTCTTACTAACGGATGACTCGGTGCGGTCGGCAAACGAGCGCTCTATCCAACCGTTGTCGTAGTGGTCGTTGAGTATCACATAGAGGCTATCGTTCATGCAGTAATCAACAACTTGCTGAACGCGGTCGAGCCATTGGATGTCGATATTATAATTCGCGTCGCAATGCACGTACCATGAGCAAGGTATGCGCACGGAGCGGAAACCCTGAGCTTTGACAAAGTCGATGATGGCCTGCGTGGTCTTCGAGCCCTGCCACGCCGTCTCGTAGTCGAGTGGGTCACTAAGCCAGTTGCAAGGTCCAGGTTCCATCGTGTTGCCGAGGTTCCAACCAGGGTACATGTCGGCAGCAATCTCCATAGCGGTAGGCTGAGCATGAACGGTGAAAGGTAGCAGTACTATCAGAAACGACAGTGGAAATCTCATTTTGTTCATTGTACGATTTGTTTTTCTGCAAAGATAACACAATTCTTTTGAAACAAGGGGAAACGATGGTTCAGAAATAGGAAAAAATGTTTCATGTAAGGATATTTTTGGTGACGAAACATTTTTTCGCCTATCGGAAACATAATGCCGTTTGCTATATGAAAAATAAACGTATTTTTGCCGCCAAATGATTCACTAAAACAAATTTTACATTATGAGACGAATACAAAAGATTAGCTTAGTTGCTGTTCTCTTAGCAACCATCATGAACGTTCGCGCTGCAGAATGGGAGAAACCGACACCTCCTGACTGCACATTTGCAAGCGGACAGAGTTATTATTTCTACAACCCTTTCACCGAGAAATTCGTTGGGGCTTCAGGTATTCAAGCAATACTTGAAGACAAGGGATTATCATTCATCTTCACCGCGTCGGGCGATGATTGGATGATGGAAAGTAGCAAAGGCCTACTCTATGCCGACCTCGACTATGTGGGATGCGACGGCGTTGCTGGTGACCCCAACACAACATGGTTTGTGGAGCGACAAACCACAGGCTGCTATCACATCAGACCTTCGAAAAACGATGCCGACTTCACTTGGACACTGTATCCTGACATGTGGATGGGTCTTTCGTTCGAGAGTTGGATGCTGAAGCCCGTGTTGAAAGCGGATGAGGGTGCCATCGACTGGAACATTATCGCAGAGGCTGACTACGAAGCTTTCCAAAGCAAGTTGGAATTGCACCGCGTGATGACCGAACTGCAGAACGGTGGCTATGATGTCAGTGAACTGTTGGCTATCTACAACAACCCTGAGTCGGGAAAAGCCGAATTTGACGCTGCCATCGCCAGCGTTCAGGAAGTGCTCCTCGACATCCGCATGCAGAACGCAACGGAGGAAAGACCTGTCGATGTCACGTGGAGATACCTCCGTAATCCTGATCTTACCGAGAATTGGGTGAACGATGGTCACGACGTGCCTGGCTGGACCATGATACCTGCCAGCTTCTGCGGCATGGGCGAGTCTGACCCGCAAGGCTTCTACGACGATAACAAGACACTTGGCTCATGGGCTGGCGGTGCCTTTGGCGATAACAAGATTTACCAGCAGATTTCAAACCTGCCAGAAGGCAAGTACAAGTTCAGCAACTATGGCATCTGGATTCGCCATACAGGTGAGGAAGGCGACCCCATCAAGGGAGCGTACATCTATGCCAAAGTGGGCGACAAGCTTTTCCGTGAACCACTGCCAGACACTGGATGGTGGCGCGGTCTGGCTGAGGTGACTTTCGAATCTCGTATCGGCGAAGCCGAAGTGGGCATCATGTTCGAGGGAACCAATGTGGGACAATGTGTCATCTACGACTTCAAACTGGAATATCTGGGTGACAAACCTATTGATGAGCGATTGGGCACACTGATTGCCAATAGTCAGAGCATTATCGACGAGAATGCCATTTTCAGCGGTTACATCGAACAACTCACGGCTGATATCAACAAAGCCAACGAACTGTTGACTGGCAGCGACAAGGAAGCAAAGGAGGCTCTCTTCACCACGTTCTTGGCTGACTACGAGACCGCCATCAAGAACAAGGAAGGTTATGTGGAGCTTGCTTCCATGCTGAAGGAAGCCCTAAAGACACTTGCCAAGGGCGAGTCGGAGGCGATTGATGCGTTGGCAGACTATATCTATGAGAACGATATGGAAGATAAGGTTGAGAATCATGCCTACGACAACGCTCAAATAGAGGAAATCCTGACAACGCTGGCTGAATTGAACGAGAAAGCCAAGAATTCGGTCATCGAAGCAGGTACCGACGTAACCGACCTGTTGGTAAACGGACATTTTGATGGTGTTGGTGGATGGACTGCCACGCTCAATGATTTCAGTATTGATAGCAGCAAGCAGATTCTGGAACGCTGGTGGTGCGACTGGAAGGCGGAGCAAATTGTCTCGAATGTGCCAAACGGTACCTATCGTCTCGAAGTACAGGGTTTCCAATGGTGCTCGTGGGACTGGTCTCAATCCGAGAACGATTGGTATGAAGGTGATGGCAGTCCAAGCTATAAGGTAAATTCCAAACTGCGCTTGAACGACGGCGAAGTGACCATTCACAACGTGTTCGCGTGTGGAAAGACAGACATCAAAGAAGGCTATGAGGGCAGAGACTACTGGGTGCCTAATAACGCTACCGTGGCATTGAAGTTCTTTGAACTGGGTCTTTATAATAACGTGGTGGAAGCAACGGTGACAGACCATCAGCTGAAGGTGGAGTTCGACTGCTCATCAAACGGCTTCTGGAACTGCTTCTATAACTTGCGTCTCTATTTCATAGGCGCCGACATGGAGGAAGCTACCAGCAACCTGAGGAATGCCGTTTCGCAAGCCGATGACCTGCTGCAGCAGAAGATGGAAGGCAGCCTACGCAAAGCCCTTGAGGAAGCAAAAGCCGTGGGTGACTCTCTGCTTTCCGTCAGCAAAGCTAAGTACGATGATTTCAACGAAGCTACCAATACCATCCTGACACTTCTCGAGCAGAGTGCAGTGAGTGTCAAGGAATATGCACGACTGGCATCCGTCCTTGCCCGTGCCGAAGAAACGCTGAGCGATGCAGAGGCTGCTGCCACTGAAGCTGGACAGCAACTGAAGGCGCTCTACGATACGATATGGAACGACTACCAGTTGGATTACCCAACGCTTGAAACATCTGCCGTGGGGACTGTCATTGAACAGTTAGAAGTTTTGATGGTAGAGGCGAAAATTGGCAGTGGCATCAAGGCAGGCGACAACATCACTCACCTCTTGGCGAATCCAAGTTTCGAGAACACTTACGGCAACGACGAATCGGTGGGAAATGCAGCCCACACCGTTCCATACGGCTGGAAGATGCGTGTTGAGGGCAAAGAGTGCCATAGTGCTCAGGAACTGACTGATGCCGGCATCAATAGCTGGACAGCCATCGAGAACAATGACTACACCACCGACGGCGCTCACTCCTACTGTCTTCTCTCTGCTCCTGTTCCTGACTCCTACCTCTATCAACGTGTCAGCGGTCTCCCTGCTGGAACCTATAAGGTGACGGTCGATATGAATGTGACCTACGACGGAGGTTGCTCTCGCCTGACTGGTCAGCGTCTGTTAGTGAACGACAACGCACAGTATTATGGCAAGGAAGAATACTACATCATCTCCGAGTTGGATCGTCTGCATCCTGAGGAGAAGTCACGTACATTCGCTGGCTACGAGGAAGTGAACAGCAACGAGACGGGTGCCTCTGGCGACATGGGTAACATGTCAACGCTTACCGTTGAAGTGACGCTCGGCGTAGGCGAAGTACTGGAGGTAGGTGTTCGCACCGACAACAACAAGGAAGCCATGAATCGTAACTACGAGGACAACTGGTGGGACTGCACAGGCCGTTACAAGATAGATAACTTCCGACTCTATTGTGTTAGCATTGATGCCAACGACATTCACGATATCACAAGTAGCAGTACTACTTCCGAAGCTACCTACAATCTGATGGGAATCAGGGTGAATCCTTCGATATATCGTGGTCTTTATATTAAGAATGGTAAAAAGTATATGAAGTAAACAACAAGTAATTCAGAAAAAAAGTATCTTTGCGACACAATGGTATGGGGACTTGCCCACAGCTGGTCCTCATGCCCTTCATTTTTAAGCTTAGTACCGTGAGAGGATTATTCATATTTCTGGCGTTCTGCATCACCCATATAGCTGTAGCGCAACCCGCTGGAGAAACGGCGTTCCAGACATTGGGCATACGCGACGGTCTGCGCAGCAACTCAGTGACGAGTCTGCTGGCCGATAGCCGTGGCTACCTGTGGATTGGCACAGCCCAAGGACTGAACCGTTATGATGGTCACGAGGTGAAAATTCGCTTTCCTGAAAGTAGCGACCAGCAGTTGCACGAAGTTTTCAACAATCCTATAACGTCGTTAGAGGAAGATGCCGAAGGTCGTATATGGATAGAATGTGAAAGCGGTGCCTACTATCTCTATGACACTCGAACGGCGCGTTTCAGTGCCTTGACCAAAGAACTGCTTCGAGGCATTGGCATTCGATGCGACGGCAGGTACAAGGTGAAATTGGGCGAAAAGGGAGCACTATGGGTACTCACAGAGGACGGAATCAGTCGCTACGACTGTCATACTAAGGAATTGAAGAATTGGGAGACACAGCTGCCCTTGCCTGGCGTATCAGCGAATGTCGTTGTAGAAATGTCTGATGGACTGTATTTCAGTGCGGGACACGCTGTGTGGCACTTTGTCAGCAGTACTGGCGAGCTACAGCGTGAGACACTACCCGATGTCATGCAGCAATCTGTGGGAGAACATAGCCTGTTAGCTGATGCCGATGGAACGCTTTGGGTGTACAGCACACGAGAAGAGCACATTTGCCGATACATTGTGGGTGGAAAATGCGTGAGGGAAATGGTGCAATTACCACAGACAACGGGAGCTTCACAGAACAATGCCATCCGCGAAATGATAGACGACCGTCGGAGTAACATCTGGATAGCCACAGACCATAAGGGACTTTTCGCCTACAATAAGAAGACAGGCACCATCACTTCCTTGCAGCACCAGCGCGACCGCTTGTTTTCCATGGCCTCGAACAATGCCACCTGCTTGACCATCGACCGCGATGGTACCATCTGGGTGGGACATCTGAAGACAGGAATTTCCTACACCTGCGACGCCAACAATATCATGCAACCACATGCCCTTCAGTGTGGCGATATCCTTTCCATGGCATACGACACACAGGGAAACCTCTGGATGGGTACCGACGGTGACGGCATCTACATAGAAAATTCCGATGGAAGCATCGTGAAAACATCATTGCCCAACATCACGGTCATGGCACTTCTCAGCGACGGACAGGGTGGTATGTGGGCAGGAACCTATAACCAAGGACTTTACCATCTGCTTGATGCGGGGCGATGGAAGAGATATGCAAGCGATGACGGTACTTTCCCTTCTGAAACGGTGTGGACATTGGCAAGCGACGACAAGGGAAACATTTGGACTTCCTCTCCTATTGGAAAGACTGTCATCTTCAATGTCAAGGACGAACACGCCAGTATCTTCACCACAAACGATGGTGACGACATCCACGGCAACAGTATCCGCTACGACGGCACAAGCACCATGTATGTGGCTTCGGTCTATGGCCTGTGGAGTTACAACCTGAAGAACGGAGAGCGAGAAGTAGCTTTTGGCAACAAGAAGGGAACGCAGAAGTGGATGAGCCAGATGATTACAGACGTGACTACCGACAAGCAGAAAGGATTGATGTTACTCTCCCATCAGGAAGGTGTCACCGTTTTCGATTTGAAGCAGGACACTCTCTATTACATCCCCCGCAATGGCGATGTTGTTAAGGGTATGGCACGCGACACCGATGGCACCTATTGGTTCTGCACAACAAGCGGCAGTGTGGCAAGCATTCTGCCTGAGCGCAAGGCAGACGGCATAGAGTTCATACGACGAAGCTTCCTCCCCAACGCTGGCATGCCACAATTCTATTTCAATGGCGATGCCATGACCTGTTCGCCACAAGGCGAGATACTCATGGGAGGCACAGAGGGTTACATGAGCATCCATCCACGACAACTGAAGTCGGTGAAGCACGAAGACCGCAACCTAACTATCAGCGAGATTGCCGTGGGTGATAGCCTGCTCAACGAACAAACCACTACCATTAGTCTTGGTCCCGATGCAGCCTCTCTCACGATTAAATTTTTCTCGGGAAATCTGGAAAGCATACAGCGTACACGCTACGCCTACCGACTCATGGGACAGATGAGCGACTGGGTAATGACCGACCACAACTATGTGACGTTTCATACCCTACCGCCTGGTGACTACACGCTCCAGTTGTGCGTCTGTCGTGAAAACGGAACCATGAGTTCTCCACGAGAACTGCGCATCAGTGTTGCACCACCATTCTATCGCACACTCCCCATGTACATGGTCTATATCTTAGCCATCCTTACCGCCGTTTTCCTCCTCTTACGCAAAATGCGGAAACGACAGCAAGAGCGCTCTGAACACCAGCGACAACTCATGGAGCGACAAAAGATAGAGCAGATTACAGAAATGAAATTGCAGTTCTTCACCAACATCAGTCATGACTTGCGAACACCACTGACACTCATCATCTCGCCATTGGAACAGATGGTGAAGAAGATGGAGGAAGGGAAAACGCCAGAAAACCTGCTGTCACAACTCAAGAACATCCGCAAGAACGCCCAACTGCTGCTCAAGGAAGTGAGTGCCCTACTCGACTTCCGTCGTCTCGACGCAGGAGGTGAAACGCTGAACATACAACAAGGAGACATCGTGGACCACCTCAACAGCATCCTCGTTTCTTTCGGCGACTATGCCGAGGAACGTGGCATACACCTCTCATTCGAGCATGACACGGACAGTTTTATCATGGACTATGATCGCGAGAAGATGAACAAGGTCATTTACAACCTCTTCTCGAACGCCCTGAAATTCACCCCATCCAATGGGAACGTAGCATTGTCATTCCGTCATGACCAGAACAACGTAAGCATTTCCGTTGCCGACACAGGCAAGGGCATCCCCGACAGTGACAAACCCAACATCTTTAAACGCTTTTATCAGTCAACCACCAACGACAACTCGCAAACTGGCAGTGGCATCGGCCTCCACATAGCCAATGACTATGTCCGTCTGCATCATGGCACCATCAGCGTCAGCGACAACAAACCCGTTGGCACCATCTTCACTGTCAAACTGCCAGTGAAGAGTGAAAAGTTAAGAGTGAATAGTGAAAAATGCCTTCCGGATGACAACGCTTCACCCTCCACGCTTCACGCTTCACCCTCTCCCCCTTGGGGGAGTCGGAGGGGGCTCCTCATCGTCGATGACAATCAGGATATGCTCTCCTTCGTCAGCTCTTGCATGAAAGAAAACTATGAGGTACATACCGCTACAGACGGTGCAGCAGCACTCGATCTCCTGCAAAGCGAACAGATAGACCTTATCATCAGCGATGTGATGATGCCAGGCATCGATGGATTCGAACTCTGCCGAAGGGTGAAGAGCGATATCAACCTGTCGCACATCCCTGTCATCTTACTCACTGCCCGCACCACCGACATCAGTCGCATCGAAGGACTACAATTGGGAGCAGACGACTATCTCACCAAACCATTCAATATCGAAGTGCTACGACTTCGTGTGAAGAAGTTCATAGATTGGGAACGAAACACCCATCAGCTGTTCCGACAGAAAATGAATATCGAGCCAAGTGAGATTACCATCACCCCTCTCGATGAGCAATTCATCAAGAAATCCATTGCCCTGGTAGAGGAAAACATCAGCAACTCCGACTTCTCCGTTGAGACACTGGCAGCAGAAGTAGCGATGTCACGTTCTACACTTTATAAGAAACTCATGGCAATCACAGGACAGGGCCCTGCTGAGTTCATTCGTACCATCCGCATCAAACGTGGAAGGGCATTGTTGGAAACTTCCCAAATGCAAATCACAGAAATCGCCTACGCCGTAGGCTTCACCACAGTCAAGAGCTTCACCATGAACTTCAAGGCCGAATACGGTATGACTCCTTCCGAATTCCGTCTGGGTGAAGCATCATCATAAGACGTTGTCCAGCTACCACCTATAGTAGAGAGAAATCAATATCGCACATGAATCCATTGATGAAACTGATGGCAACACTCATGCGCTATTTAATTTCATTGATTTCTCCAAATGGTGTAATTAGAAAGGCCTTGCGGCAATCCAAATCTGCAAAAGTCTTTTTTATGACAGCTTTCTTTTTCTGCTGTGTATGCCCAAAAACCTGATAGATTCCGTTGAATGATTTCGACTTTCTAGATAGAATCTTTCTCAAGGCGAAGGCGGCATCTTTCACTAAGACGATACAAAAATAATGACAATTTTATTATTATCGAAATATTTAATCATGATTTTATTTTAAGGGATGTTCTAAAAATTAATTAACTGATAGTCAAATATTTCTGACGATATTTCAATATAATTCAGTACCTTTGCAGTATCAAACGACGTAATCATGAATAAAACGACGATATATAGGAGGCCGAAGGGCGAGAACCTCTTTGAAGAGGAACTCACCATAGCTGCCCTGTCTGCAATGGGTAACCCACTAGAGCAGCTTGCTGTCCTTGTGGACTTTGAGATGTTCCGTCCTGAGTTGGAGGACATCCTTGTAAAGAAAGACTGCAAGTCGACGGCAGGCCGTCCGCAGTTCGATGTGGTATTGATGTTCAAAGTCATATTCTTGCAACGTTATTATGGTTTGGGCGATAAACAGATTCAGTATCAGATCATCGACCGCACCAGTTTTCGCCAATTCCTTGGCATACATACTGTAGATGAGATCCCTGACGAAAAGACCGTTTGGAATGTGAAGAACACCCTGAGCAAGGCAGGGACGTTTGATGCTCTGTTCGACAAGTTCCGCAGTTATCTTGACAGCAAGGGCCTCTCCTTCAACGAAGGGAAGATTATCGATGCCTCTTTTGTGGAAGCTCCCAGGCAGCGCAACACCCGTGAGGAGAACGAGCGGATAAAATCGGACAACGGCAAAGATCTGTGGAACGACAAGCCTCACAAGAAGTGCCACAAGGATACTGATGCCCGCTGGACCAAGAAACGCGACGAGAAGCACTATGGCTACAAGCTCCATGCCAAGGCCGACAAGAAGACCAAGCTTATCGAGAAATACGTCACTACGGATGCAAGCGTCCATGACTCCAATGTCATCAAGCCCCTCATTGAGGAGAAAGACAAGGGCCAGCCGCTGTATCTTGATGCTGGCTACGAGTCGAAAGACGATGTGGTCAGGGAGTGTGGAATGACTCCTGTCATCTGTGAGAAAGGCCATCGAAACAACCCTCTGACAGAAGAGCAGAAGCAGAGCAACCGCCAGAAGTCCAAGACCAGATGCCGTGTGGAGCACATCTTCGGATTCATAGAGGGCTCCATGAACGGCTCATTTGTACGTAGCATCGGCATCATTCGGGCCAAGGCTGCCACGGCTCTCACCTGTCTCATATACAACATATTTAGATATGCGCAAATCAACAAATACCAGCCGCAGCTTATCACCTCTATGGGATAACTGTGTCCTATCGTCAAAAAATCAAGTCAAATGAGTGGATAAACGAACACTTTCGCGAGCCGGGGATGCCCTTTGAGGGGCTTTAGCCAACTGAATTGATTCAGAGGGTACGGCTTCCACTCACAAATATGAATTTTTAGAACTTACCTTATAATAGTTCTTTTAATTCTTTCCCAATCATCTAAATCTACAAAGGGTTCAATGCTATTATAGTTTTCTGTTTCTTCAAAATATGCCAAAGTTGGAGTGAATAACTCTTTTATAAATGTCCTACGTTCCTGATATGTTTGAAAATCAGCCTTCCATTTTCCATACCAATCCCATAGAGAAGAATACGTATTACTATATGTGAGATTCAATTTTTTACAGTCGCGTTCTATTTGAACATGAAGTTTTTTGTATCTATCTTCCTCTTCTTGGATCCTATTACCTCCAGTAGCAACGGACACCATTATATTTTTAATGGTCTCTATGTTTTGTTTAAGTTTTGCTCTTCCATTTAGTCCTCCGATAGCATTCCAATCGATATCTTCTTTACTCAAAGTTGGGCCTATTTGGACATTGAAATAATCATTGTCGTTTCCTTTTATTGATTCATTTAAGACATCTGTAATTGCCTTCTCCATTTCTGCAATTTGACTAGAAGAGAAAGAAGTGTATTGTTTTACAGACAGACTTACATACACCGTATATCCATATGTTCCCCCATTCTAATTGTCGTATTCGGTATTTACAACTGATATTTTTGCAGAAGAAATCATATTACATATGTCTTCATAGCCCCTTCCCTTCAACAATGCCATAGCGATGTTAAATATAGGAGAGAAATTGCTTGGTATCTCGTAATATTGTTGTTCCATTATAATTCCTTTTCTTTTTTAGTATTCTTCCTATGTGATTAGAGACTTTGGGGCTACGAAGAAGTTATTGTCCCAATATACATAAGAAGAGTTAAATATATAGTCATTCATTTATAATAATCGTTTTTACTTTAATCGTTAGCCAAGGAAACGCCATATTCCCTAATAGTTTCTTCACTGTCACGGCCAGAGATTGTTTTGCCCGTTGCCTCCTCTATACGATTCAACAACAACTTTGCTCTATCTATGAAATATGCGTCAAAATCATCTGCAGCTAAGTAATCGTAATTGACTTTGTGCGAAACTATGGCTTCTTTGATTTTTTGTTGATCAAGTCCTTTATTAGCCATTGTTCCAATGTATATGCTTGGCGCATGTCCTCCTATAGAGCGGTTCGACGAGGCATAAATTGGAGACTTGTTGATGACAGAATTCCATTTGATTTTTGGCAGTTTCTGCTTTTCACAATATGCTTGTGGAAAGATATGGTGAATATCAGCATCTTCATTAATGTATGAAGCTATATCCATACTGTTTCCAGTCATAAAGTCCAAAGGTCGATCCTGGAGGATTAATGCCATAATTCCTTTATAAGCAGCACTATTTCTGGTTTGCATGGTCAGTAGTCGTGTGGGCTGAATGTTTGAGCGATAAACTGTATCAGGCATTTCACCACCGTCCATCCAACGAAATACACCAAGTATATCAAGAGCAAAACGAGCTTCATTAGCTCCACCATACATTTCTCCCATAACACCACACCAATACCATTTAGCCAGTAAATCTTTATTTGGACCAAGATTTAATAATTTCTTATTTGCATCGTCGTATGCAAAAATAGCAGCAAGTGGTATCAATTGAGATGAATATGGTAAGTCTCTAGACCTGTAAATACCTTGATGCACAAGAAAATCTGCTGCTTCACAGAATCCTTTGACAAGGGCATCATGATGTTTTTGGTAATCTACAAGGTCGAGCTTGAGAATATCGCGTTTCTTACAAGTCACTGCAACACGTTCATCATCCCCGGAAGCAATACGCTTATAATAAGAAACCAATAATGTCATAGCAGCAAGGAAATTGGCACCTGTTATTTCACGAAGTAGTTCTCCATTTACCTTGCTGGAAAAGGTTTTCTTTACTGTCTCCCAATCTTTGCGAAGTTCATGTCCATCTGCAGCAAAGGTTGCTGTTACCAACTCAAACACTGTCAGAGGAACGCCACCAGTATTAACATTCTCAAAAATCTGACAAACAGCCTCCTTGGGCGTTTCCTTGTCAAGTTGAATGACAGGCATCGCATAAGCCTGAATTAATAGTAAGACTTTTGTATAGAAATCCTGAAAAAGAGATATCACCTCAGGATTATGCCCATAATAGTTATGAAGTTGCATCATCCAGTTCATTACATCTGGGGTGGAGAACGTGATATTCAGGGGGAACATCAAATTCTCGAACTCTTTTTCTCTTGTTGACAAATCAAGTGTAACCACACGACCAATATCTGTAGTCAATTGTTTCCTTTCAGAAACGGATATAACAGCATCGAGCCTGTCAGCATCAAGATCAAGACACTTTTTGATGTCAAGGTAATAGAATCGTTTGATTGTCGCATCACGATTTGTCTCCAATCTGGTAATGGTTGCCTTTTTACTTTTCAGAACTTGATAAAGGGTTGTAAGTCGTTGCTGGCCATCAAGAACAAGCCATTCTGGTATGACATCCTCCGTTGACTCCACACCTTCAAACTTACGGTATTTAAAGCGTATTTGTTCACCACCATTAGCCAGGAACATTGCAGCTCCCATAGGATATCCTGATGTGATGCTTTCAATCAGTTTACATATTTTGGAGTCATCCCAGACCCAACTACGTTGAAAATCGGGGAGTTGAGCCTTACCATCCTCAACCATTTTAAGGAGGTCGTCTAACTTTTTGTCATGTGATTCTACTGCCATATTACCTTCTTTATTTAAATCTATATTTATGCCACACTTCCAAAATGCTGGCTGACGTAGTTATACACGGCGTCACGGTAGTAGTTGATGCTTTCGTCGCTGTAGCTTTCAGGTAGTTCTTTCCAGAGGATGTCACGAATGGTGATGGAGATGGCAGCCTTTGTTTCTTGCTTGTCGAATGGATGATCCATAGTTGCCAGTTGTGACTTGATCTTCTCCAGCAATTCTTTGGCTACTGACTTTAATTTCTTGATGTCATCTTTCGAAAGGTTGTCTTTCATCAGCACATCATACATAGATAGTTGCTCATCGTTGTCGAAGCCTTCACGCACATAACGCTTCTCTTCTTCGGTCAAATCATTCGTCAGCTTCATCAACTCTTCAAAAGTCTTTTCGATGGTGGCGCGGTTCTGCTCCTGGTTGTATTCATCAATGATTTCCTGATACCTTTCATAGAAGTTGATGCGCGATGGATTCTGAGCCAACATCTGTGCGATGCGTTCCTCCAGTAGCTCTTGTATATCTTTCATCACAAGGTTCTTCTCCTTGCTCTTGGCAAACTCACGACGGAGCAAATCGAAGTCGATGCCACTGATGTCAAAACGTCGCGGTTCTGCTGCCACAGTTCTTCCACCCTCTATTTCCAAATGCTGATTCACAATTTCGTTGATAGCCACACTTAGGTCCGTGATGTCGGCATGCTTACGTTTCTGTTGCAGTTCCTTGTAGATGGCTTCTATGGCATCCTTCTGCTGCTTCATTTCGGGTGTTATATCCTCACGGTCGAGGTATTTCCACAACTTCAGCAGCGTGGAGGCATACGTACAGTACGACTTTCTGATTTCAGCTGTCTCACACATCGCATTGGCTGCCTTTTTCAATAGCGACAGTTTCTCAAAACTCTCTGCCGTTATCAAATCATTCAGCTCAAAATCATGCTCTTTCAGGAATGCAGTCGTTGCAGCTATCGTTTCCAACACACGCTGAATGAGTTCCTTCTTGTCGATGGTCGGATCCTTGCCTCCTGCACCCCCCTCTGGGTTGGCGGTATAGTCTGCCAACGCTTGCCGCAATGCCTTAACGATACCTATATAGTCGATAATCAGTCCATTGGTCTTGCCTTCTGCCACACGGTTGGCACGGGCAATGGTCTGCATCAGCGTGTGTGCTTTCATTGGTTTGTCGATGTAGAGGCACGACAAAGTCTTCACATCGAAACCGGTCAGCCACATGGCGCAGACAAACACCACTCGCAGCCGTGAGTCATCAGCCTTGAATGCCTTGTCCAGCTCCTCCTTCTCCATCCGTTCACGATGCGCTTTGATGTCGAGGCCCCACTTCTGGAACGTCTGTATCTCATTCTGCTCTTGCGACACGACCACTGCCATGTCCGTCTCTTTCATCCATTCCAGTTTGCGCCGCATCTCTTGTGCCTCCTGTTGCGACGTGCATTTCTCAATAGCTTGCTCCAGTTCCCCGATTTCATGCTGCCAGTATTCCTGCACGTAGTTGAACATCCTCACGCAGGTCACCTTATTATAACATACGAACATCGCCTTGCCCGAAGTCCACAGGTCGCTGTAGTGCTTCACAAAGTCCTTGGCAATCAGGCGCAGACGCTTGGCGGCTGTCAGCAGATGCACTTCCTTGGCGAACTCACGTTCCAATTTCGCCAGTTGCGAGGCATCCAGTTCGCCTGCCTGCTCCAGTGCAGCAGCAATCTCGTCGTTGATTTCGGGATTCTTTAGGTCCTGCAGTTTCTCACCACGGTTCTCATAATAAAGCGGTACAGTGGCTTTATCCTCCACGGCACGCTTGAAGTCGTAGATACTCACATAGCCACCAAAGGTACGTGCCGTAATGTTGTCATTCGAAAGCAAAGGTGTTCCTGTAAAACCAATTCGATGGGCAGTAGGCAGCATGTGCATCAAATTGTCGGCAAACACGCCATTCTGTGTGCGGTGCGCCTCGTCGCTCATCACGATGATGTCGTGGTCGGGATAGATAGGTTCTGCCTTCGGGTCGTTGAATTTCTGAATGAGCGAGAAGATGAACGACGGATTCCCTTTTAGTTTCGATTTCAAGTCCTCGCCACTGCTGGCGATGAACTTCTTGGCTTTCACATTGCCCAGCAGTCCACAGTTCTCGAAGGTATCACTAATCTGCTTGTTCAGTTCGTCGCGGTCTGTCAGCACTAAGAACGTAGGCGAACCCTCAAACTTACGGCGTATCTTCTGTGCCAAAAACAGCATCGAATAGCTTTTGCCACTGCCTTGCGTATGCCAGAACACACCCAGTTTCC
>JAEEGI010012041.1_pt1 | contig 18559 bp, 15 predicted proteins | sample 8958751 | NCBI WGS metagenome assembly JAEEGI01 (sample SAMN16246545, study PRJNA631951) | gut metagenome | biome: gut microbiome; feature: rumen; material: KS-attached | host: Bos | place: Iran: Karaj | collected 2018-10 | reverse complement strand
GTTGACGGTCTTATTATGGCTAATTAACTATAAACTATAAACTACAAACTAATAAGTATCTTCTTTCCGCCTCTGATGTAGATTCCTGGTTTCAGCTTTGTTGACAGGATTCTGCGTCCCTGCAGGTCGTAGGTGGCTCCACTTGTTGTGTTATTCCCAGAAATGACAGCTTCAATGCTTGTGGTGTTCATCAATGGTACGAACGCATCAGTGCTGTTCAGTGTGGCATAAACGTCGAAGGGGCTGAGTGACTCTGTCGCCTCAATGCGGCGGAAGCCAACGACACCGTCCTGCACTGTCAGCACATAGTCGCCGGTATAAAGCGGGATGGCGGTGTAGGTGCCCCGCAGCATGTCGTCGAGGGGTGACTTGGCGAATGACACCTCACCCTCGCCGCTGAATACCACCATGCCGTTGCCGGTCACCAGCACCGGTGTGTGGGCTGTGATGGTGGTCACCTCCTCCAGCTCCATGTCAGGGCTGATGGTATAGGCGGTTACACCTTCAGGAACCTCAGCGGCAAACGGGAGCATGAGCATGCGTGCACCCTCAATACTGACTGTCAGCGTGGTTTCTTCAGTGGTGAAGGGCTGCTCTGGACGGAAATTGCCGCCTTCGGGAGTCAGCTCCAGTTTGCGGCACAGAACGCCGCTAATCACGTTGCTTGCGTCCGACAGACTGCCTTCCGGTAGTGTCACCACGCGGTTGCTGCCGGAAAGCCATGGGATATAGTCGGGCAAGTCGGTCACGTTTGTCATGTTCAGACTCGTGCAGCCCTTTGCCTCTTTATATTCCTGCACATAGCTGTCGTCTTCCACGTAAGCGCCGCTCAAGGTGGCTGAGTAAAGTTTATCGGTGCCGTTCAACAGCAGGACATCACCAAGTGTAAGTGTGAGGGTTGACGACCAGTTGTTGTTGGTCATTGAGATAAGTCCCTTGCATCCGTCGGGCAACGTCTCTTTCGACAGGTCTAATTCGAGGGTGAAGTTCTGACGGCTTTCCAGACTCAGGTCGCCGTAATCGTGGCTTGCCACCTCTCCGTCGGAGTTCACATACACGAGCGTGGTCTTCGCCGAACTGTAGTTCATGGTTGAAGTCACTTTCTTCACCTCAATCACCAACTTGTTGTAACGGTCGTCAAGAGCCACATAGCCCAGTCTGGTATCAGTGCGCGGCGAGATAAGCGGGTTGTTGTGGTCGAACGTCCTGGTTGTGTTCGACATCTTGTAGGTGGTGCCGAACGACTGGTTCGTCACTGCCATGTCGTTGATGCGGTCGAAGCTGGTGCTGCTCCCCTTCATATTGGACGGTTGGCGGTCGCGGCTGCGGAGATAATAGACAGTGCTCACACTCAGTGCCGGAACGGTGATGACCGGACGGCAGGTCTCGCTGTCATACTCCAGCGTGGTCTTGGCGAGGCTGCGTGTCTTCGTCGTGCTGTAGAGCATGCCGCTCTGTGTGTAGAACGGCAGGTCGAGCGTCATCTCAACCTCTTTGCTGCCAGTGTTCGCCATGACTGCCACAACCGTGTCGCCTGTCTCCGACAGGTATGCCGACCCTTCCAGGCCAGTTGAGCCGTAGTTGATGTCGATACGGGTCATCCCGGTCACGAAACGGGCGAAATGGGCCATCACATACCCCCGTTTGGTTACAGTCCCGTTCTGTGTGCCGTATTGTCCGTCTCCCAGCATGGCGTAGAACCGTTTGGCTGCATAGTGGATCCAGGCGTTGAAGTCACCTATCATGCAGGTGTTGATGGCACGGAAGAAGTTGAAGAAGTCCTGCGAGAAGTCGTAATTACGTGATGTCTGCTGATTCTCGTTCCAGTTGATAAGATATTCGGTCATCCAGAGCTCTTTGTTTTTCTTTGCCAGCTGCTTATAGGCGGTGCCGATGCCGCCGTACTGATGTCCGCCGTAGATGTCAAATCCTGCAAGCACGTCAGTCTTGTTCAAAGCGTTCACATAGCCGTCGGAGCATCCGATGCTCTCCGGGGCAATCACTTTGCAGCTGATAGACGGACCGTATGTCTTCACGAACTCTGCCATCTCGCTCTCCGACCACAGACAGCCGGCGTAGGTGGCAGCCCAGTCAGGCTCGTTCTGTATCGAGATAGCATCCAGTTCCACACCGTTCTGCCGCAGATACTGCACGTAGTCCTCTAAATACTGGGCATAGTCAGGCCAGTTTTTCCTATACAGCTTGCCGGTCTCACCCGTGTCGCTGTTCTTCGCGTTGATGGTGCCGTTTGTCTTCCATTCAGCCGGCTGACCCCACGGCGAGGCGAACACGATAAGTCCCATCCGCTTGGCTGAGCGTATGGTCGTCAGCGACTGGCTCCAGGCATTACGCCCGATAGGCAAATACACGCGCATGATGTTGCATCCGATGGTACTCGACGATCCCCATACTTTTTTTATGTCGGCATCACTCATGTGGTTATAGGTGAACTGCGGTGAGTTGACAAAACCTCCGAAGCCAGTGATGCGCTGATGCGTTTTGGAGGCGTCAAACCGGACAGTAGGCTGGGCTGCCGATTCATTCAATGTCAGTGACGACAGCATAGCAAGCAATGCGATTACTCTGATTCTCATTTTTTTGCCTTCTTGTTATTATTTACAAAGTTAATGATTTTTTACCAAATAAAAATCAAAGTCCGTCTCCTTTTAAGCCAAATGCAACATCTTTATAAATATATGTAACTTAGCAACAGAAAAAAATAACTTAGTAAATTTAATGTCAGGCAATCATTCAAGATTTAAACTAATCTTTTTGGCTCTTTTCCAGCTGTTCATCGGTCATGATGCCCGCATTACTCCCTCTGACCAACTGAAAAACAGCTCAAAAATCTTAGATAATTCAACTTTCCTAAGTATTTGAAAAAGCTGATAATTATTAAGTTCTGTTTATTTTTGAGTGATTCTAATATCGATTTATCATTGGCAAAACTATCGTCCACGAGCCTAGGCTCGTTAACGCCCCTTTTAAATTCCGAACCACTTGCATAAATCTTACATCTTACATAATTAAATCTTTAAATTAACTCGGTTTCCATTTTTACTTCAGAAACTTGAATTTCTGTATTTATAATTGTCGGGCTGTCTTGAAATCTTTGTCGGCTTGCTTTTTCTTGCCCTGCTGCTGATAGATGGTGCCGCGCTGCTGATAGTGGGCCGCGGTGTTGGGTTCCAGCGATATGGCTTTGTTGATATCGACAAGCGCGAGATCCAGCTTGTTGAGGTCGGTGTACATGGAAGCTCGGACAGCATAGAGCTCTGCCTTGTCGGGATGCTCGATGATGAGGAACTCCATTCGCCTGATCGCCTCATTGACTTTGTTGGTCTTTTGCAGCACGAGTGCGGTCCCGAGTGCTGCGGTATAGTCCGACGGGTGTTTTTCAAGAACGGACTTATAGTCGGTCATCGCCTTGTCGTAGCTGCGATTCTGATAGTGGGCGAAAGCGCGGTAGTTGAGCGCCTCGGTGTTGCCGGGCGACTGCTTGAGGATGGCGGTGTAGTCGTCGGCTGCTTTCTCATAGTGTTTGAGATTAAGGTGGAAGTTGGCACGCGAGAATCGGATGGGGATTGACAGTGGCTGCAGTTCAATAGCCTTGGAATAGTTGTACATCGCTTCCTCCGCCATTTTCGTGTTGCTCTGGTCCTTCCAGAAGAGCATCTCCTCCACATGCCCCATGTCATGATGGACAAGTGCATTACGGTGGTCGCCAGGGTTCATTTTCAGTGCCTGTCGGAACAGTGCCTCAGCTAACTCTAAGCTGTCGTGCTGTGCAGCCTGATATGCACGTTCGATACATCCTTCATACGTCTGTGCATGAAGGATGGTGAACAGGCAGAACAGGCATCCTATAAGTGTTATCCTTTTTGACATTTTTAGTTTTTTTTGTTCGCTGCACTCAAGATGATAACCGCAAAACCCTCTAACCGTCCAACCGTAAATAATTATTTCCGGTATTTCTCGTCGTTGGGGTCGTCGAGAATGGAGAGATAGGAGTTGTAGCGGCTTTGGCTGATGTCATGCCTTTCCACGGCAGCAAGCACAGCGCATCCCGGCTCGTGGGTGTGGGTGCAGTTATTGAACCGGCACAGGGCTGAGAAATGGAAGATGTCCTTGAAATAATGACCAATCTCATCGCGCTCCATGTCGAAGGTGCCGAACCCTTTGATTCCAGGTGTGTCGATGATGAATCCCTCATTTTCGACAGGAAACATCTCAGAGAACGTGGTGGTGTGTTTGCCTGTGTTGTTGGCGTCGGAAATCTCGCTGGTCTTGAGGTTGAGCTGGGGGAAGAGCCGGTTGATGAGCGTGGACTTCCCCACACCGCTGTTGCCGCTGAGCAGCGTCACGTTTCCTTTGAGCAGTTCACGCAATTCCTCCACACCGTCGCCTGTCTGCGCCGACACGCTGCGGCAGGCATAGCCCACGGTGGTGTAGAGATGAATCAGTCCCGCCAACAAATCCTTGTCCTCGTCGTTGAGCAGGTCTATCTTGTTGAAAATAAGAATGACCGGTATTCTGTAAGCTTCGGCAGAAGCGAGAAACCGGTCGATGAAGATGGTGGAAGTCTCCGGCTGCCGCAGGGTGACGAATAAGAAGCACTGGTCCACATTTGCAGCTAGGATATGCGACTGCTTCGAGAGGTTGGCAGATTTACGTATGACATAGTTCTTGCGGTCGTCTATGCCGGTGATGAGTGCGGTCTGCCCATCGAGCGGGTTGAACTCCACCCTGTCGCCTATTGCCACGGGATTGGTGGAGCGGATTCCCTTCAACCGGAAATTCCCCTTCACCTTACATTCCCATGTCGTCTTGTCGTCAGCCAGTACGGTGTACCAACTTCCGGTGTTTCTGATAACCAGTCCGTGCATTTACACAGTCATGATTTCCTTGTTCTTCGCATCAAGCATGGCGTCGATTTTCTTGATGTACTTGTCGTGGATTTTCTGGCACTGCTCCTCGCCGTCTTTTGCCACGTCCTCCGACACACCGTTTTTCACGCTCTTCTTCATCTTCTCGATGGCTTCACGGCGGGAGTTCCTCACCGACACCTTGGCTGTCTCTGCCTCACGGTTACACTGCTTCGTGAGGTCACGGCGGCGCTCCTCTGTGAGGGGCGGGATGCCCAGACGGATCACCTCTCCGTTGTTCTCTGGCATGATGCCAACCTGCGAGTTGATGATGGCTTTCTCAATCACCTTGAACATATTCTTGTCCCACGGCTTGATTACGATGCTGCGGGCATCGGGGGTAGTCAGACTGGCAACTCCCGACAGCGGCACCATTGTGCCATAACTATCGACACGGATGCCATCAAGAATATGTATGTTTGCCTTGCCTGCTCGGATGCGGCTCAGCGACTCCTCTAAATGCATAGCGGCCAACTCCATGTTTTCTTCGGCCTCATCAAGATATTTTTTTATTTCATCCATATTGTTGAGTTTTTAGTTTTATCAAGATTAGGAAATAACGAAAAAATAATAAAATCAGATGATAGTACATCCCGTGCAGGGTTTGATCTGCTTGAAGAAATCGTTGCCTTTGTCATCGACGAGGATGAATGCAGGGAAGTCCTCGACCTCAATTTTCCAGATGGCCTCCATGCCAAGTTCAGGGTATTCCACACATTCAATCGACTTGATATTGTTCTGTGCGAGAATAGCAGCCGGTCCTCCGATACTGCCGAGATAGAATCCGCCGTGCTTCTTGCAAGCGTCGGTGACAGCCTGTGTGCGGTTGCCCTTTGCCAACATGATCATTGAAGCACCGTGATCCTGAAACTCATCAACGTAAGGGTCCATGCGGTTGGCTGTGGTTGGGCCCATCGATCCGCACGGCATTCCCTCAGGTGTCTTGGCGGGTCCTGCATAGTAAATCGGGTGGTCTTTCATATACTGGGGCATGCCCTCTCCTGCGTCAAGACGTGCTTTGAGCTTTGCATGTGCGATGTCTCGTCCCACGATGATAGTTCCGTTGAGCGAGAGGCGGGTGCTGACGGGATAATTGCTGAGAAGTTTGCACACTTCGCTCATCGGCTGGTTGAGATCCACTTTCACTACTTCGCCTTCACCTGCCTTGCGGAGTTCTTCAGGGATAAGCTCAGCCGGGTTGTCGTCCATCTTCTCAATCCAGATACCGTCCTGGTTGATTTTAGCCTTGATATTACGGTCGGCAGAGCAGCTCACGCCCAATCCGATCGGGCAGCTTGCGCCGTGACGCGGCAGTCGGATGACACGGATGTCGTGTGCGAGATATTTACCTCCGAATTGTGCGCCGAGACCGATTTTATAAGCCTCTTTGAGCAGTTCCTCCTCGAGTGCGATATCGCGGAACGCACGTCCGGTCTCGTCTCCTGTCGTAGGCAGGTTGTCGTAGAAATGAGTTGATGCCAGTTTCACAGTGAGCAGGTTCTTCTCTGCTGATGTGCCGCCGATTACGAATGCGATATGGTAGGGCGGGCAGGCGGCAGTACCTAAGCTTTTCATCTTATCCACAAGGAAAGGAACAAGCGTGCCAGGATTTTGGATTCTCGCCTTTGTCTCCTGATAGAGATAGGTCTTGTTGGCAGACCCTCCTCCCTTCGTGACCATGAGGAACTTGTATTCCATACCTTCTGTAGCTTCGATATCGATTTGTGCTGGCAAGTTGCATTTCGTGTTCACCTCCTCGTACATCGACAGCGGTGCGTTTTGTGAGTAGCGGAGGTTACATTCTGTGTAGGTGTCGAACACCCCGTGTGCCAGCGGCTCCTCATCGCAGTAGCCGGTCCATACCTGCTGCCCTTTCTCTCCGTGGATGATGGCAGTACCGGTGTCCTGGCAGAAAGGCAGGATTCCCTTAGCTGCCACGTCGGCGTTGCGGAGGAAGGTGAGAGCCACGTATTTGTCGTTGTCGCTTGCCTCCGGGTCGCGAAGTATTTTTGCCACCTGCTCGTTGTGTGCGCGGCGGAGCATGAAGCTCACATCGTGGAATGCCGTTTTTGCCATCAGCCGCAGACCCTCCGGAGCCACTTTAAGCATGGGCTTACCCTCAAATTCGCCTACGCTCACATAGTCCTTCGTGAGCAGATAGTATTCGGTGTCGTCCTTGCCCGTCTGAAACATGGGGGCATACTTGAATTCAGTCGTTTTTGCCATAGTGTTTAGAATTTTTAGTCGTTATATTTGTTGTTTGTTTTTTTCTTCGCTCCAAAATTACGATTTTTTTGTCATAAAACCATTCTTTCTTCATAGTTTTTCAGTAAAATGCTTGATTTTTCACCTCTTTTATAAAAATTATGAAATAAAAACGCTAACTTTGCAAAAAGATTGTGGGATGGTTCATCAATCTGATATATTCATCAGAACCACCCAGTCAGTAAATAGCACCTTTAAATTATCACCCAGATAAGACTGATACAATTATACAGAATACATGGCGGAGTCAAACAGCGACATATTATCCTTGCTTGATGTTATGGCGCCAATCACGCTCGACCAGATGTCGTCAATCAAGCTGATGAACCGAATTGACACGAAGTTTGTGACTTCGCGCCGGTTGTTGATTGAGCTCTTACATCGTGTGCAGGACAAATACTTCGTCCAGGAAATCAATGGCGACCGTATCAGTCCATACCGAACCACTTATTTCGACACTCCCCGCTATGAGCAGTATATGCAGCATCACAACCGTCATGCGAACCGCACGAAAGTGAGGGTACGCACCTATCTGAGCAGCGGTGATCTCACATTCCTTGAGGTGAAAAAGAAGAATAACCATCTGCGCACGAAGAAGAAACGCATACAGGTGAAGAGCCTGGAGACAGCAGGGCAGACAGAGGGTGTGTCCGAATTGGTGATGAAGCGCACCGGTCTCCGTTTTGAGGACATGCACCCGATTGTTCAGAACCATTTCGACCGGGTAACTTTGGTGAACTACGGCAAGACCGAGCGCCTGACCATCGATTTCAACGTGCGGTTCCATAATTTCGAGACACTCAAGGACTACGATACCGAAAATATCGTGATTATCGAGCTGAAACGCGACGGCAACATCTACTCTCCCATCACTAACATCCTGCGCGACCTGCATATCCATCAGACCGGCTTCTCGAAATGCTGCATAGGCATGGTCACAACTAACCCTCAGCTGAAACAGAATAATTTCAAGCAGAAGCTGCGGATGCTGCGGAAAATCAATCTCGACGACACATACCAGATTCGCGACACGGCAGAGAGCATTGAGGACAACACATAAGAAATTGGCAGATAAATCTTCTAAAGGGGGTTATATCCCTGCGGAATAAGGAGTTAATAGGGAATAAATCCTGACTTCCAAAACTATATACTTTATACTGAAACTAACAAATACATAACGATAAATGAAACAATTGAAATTATCTTTTCTTTTTTTGTTGATGGCGTTCTGTCTGACGGCAAACGCCGACGTGGCTTATCCTGATGATATTGACGATGATGACGACGACATCGAGGTTGTTGCTGAAACCGACAGTGCAGTCTCACCCGATGCCGATGATCCCGATGCCAAATATGCCGTTGATGCCAACACCCAGGACGGCACCGAGGACTTGGATATGGGAACCACAACATCCGCTGAGGATGACTCGAAATATGCTAAATACAAGACCGACGGCTCGCTTTATTTCCTCGGCGACGACGGAAAAGAGCTCAATGCGGCAGAGTATGCCAGCTATAAGAACCGCAATAAGATTCTCGACTTGATTTTCAGGTTCCTTATCAACACCATCTTCGTGTTGATTATCGCCCGCGCGTTCTATTTCCCCAAAAGCCGCAGGCGCGACTTCTTCTTCACATATATCTTGGTGGGCTTTGCTATATTCATGCTGATACACTTGCTGAGCGGCGAGTCGATGGAGACCGGCATCGGAATGGGTTTGTTCGCCATTTTCTGCATCATGCGCTATAGAACCGAATCAGTGCCGATACGCGAGATGACCTATCTCTTTGTGATTATCGCCCTTGCTGCCATTAATGGCATGGCATGGGACATATCCGTCAAGAAGTCGGACTATCTCACCCGTGAGATGGTCTCGATGAGTGAGCTGATTCTTACCGACATCCTGTTTGTGATTATCGTATGGGTGGTGGAAGGCAAGAGCTTAGCCAAAGGTCTGTCGTCGAAATTCATCAAGTACGACAAAATCGACCTGATACTGCCGGAAAAGCGTCAGGAACTGATTGCTGACCTGAAGGCCCGCACGGGGCTTGACATCACGTCGGTGAGCATTGGTTCTATCGACTTCCTGAAAGACATGGCACTCATCAAGATATTCTACCACGACGAGGAAGGCGACGAGGAGGCACTGAATAAAATGCCGAAGGAATTCGGATGATTTTACATTCATAACATTTTGCAAATGAAGAAATACTTTATCATATTTGTCGAGTTGTTGATGTTGACTTCTGTCCGTGTGTATGCACAGGAGGAAATCCGTCTGCGCGACTGGAGTGCTGTTGATGCCAGGTCGAACGACTTCGGACTATCGTTCAACCTCAACGTGGAGAAAAAACTGGCTCAACGGCTGTCGCTCAACATTGAGGGGGAGCTCCGCACGCAGGACAACACCCGCAAGGTGGAACGGTGGGTGGCGGGAGCTGGCCTGCAATATAAACTGTATCAGACATACAATAAGAAGTTTAATGTCAAAACGAGTCTTGGCTTCGAGTACATTTGGAAGCAAAACATGAGCGAGACAGCCGCTTTCTCAAAGCTGTCGGAGCACTACGACAGCGAGGGCCGCATGAACGGCTATACCGAGCGTGAGGGCTTTAAGACCACCGACGCTTACTGGCGCAACCGTTTCAGGACTTCTCTGGGTATCTCTGCCACCTATGCTCCATCGAAACGCTGGTCGTTTTCGCTGAAGGAGACATTTCAATATAACCGCTATTGCTCCACCGACTCGCTGAAACGTATGCGCACGAACAACGTCTATCACAAATGGCGTGAGTTCGGTACCATCAAAGGCAATCTGGAAGACTACGGCTACCGCTGGGCTGAGGTGACCGACGAGGACGGTGAGCAGGTCAAGACCTATTACTACGATGCCAACTTGTATGAGCCCAACAACCGCGGAAACAAAATCCTGGAGAAGGAGCAGGCCGACCACGATGTGCCCTACACCGACCCCGACTATAAATCGCCCCGAAAGGCAAAGGACAAGTGGGTGCTCCGCTCTAAGCTGACCATTGAGTACAACGTGAAGGGTCTGCCGCTCAATCCTTACGTGAGTGTGGATTACGGATGCGGGCTAAACTATACGGCGAATAAATGGAAATACAGCGTGGGCACAGAATATAAGCTCACCAAACAGCATAAATTAGACTTCTTCTACCGCTTCTCGCACGACGACGATGAGGATGAGCCCAACGGACATCTGATTGGCTTTGGATATAAATATAGTTTTTAGTTCTTTGTGACCGGCGGTTTCTGGTGCAGGAACGTCTCCAAAATTTCCACCCTCGCATGAAATAGCCGCAGGAGTTGTAGAGACTCCCCGTGGGGTGTCTAAATAAAAAACCGTAAAAAGTCCATAAATATATTAATAGAAGCACAAAAACGCTATAAGATAATGAAACGAGTATGTATGGCTGTGATAGCAGCCTTATTCGCAGTCACTGCGATGGCGGACGACGAGTTCGGATTGTATATAGTGACAAAATCCGACACGACGACGACCAACGTGACCACGCTCCAGAAAATCACATTCAGCAACGGGAACGTGGTGGTTCAGACCACTGACGGAGCGTCAACTTCCACATCGATGGCAGACATCAATAAGATGTATTTCGACTATATCGTTGAGGAGCAGCCGAAGCCTTGGCTGAAAGGCGATGTCAATGAGGATGGTGTTGTCAATATCAGTGATGTCGTGGCTGTAATAAACGTGATGGCAGGCGCTGCCACCTATCCTCATGCCAATGTGAATGAAGACGACAATGTCGATATCAGTGATGTTGTTTTAGTTATTAATATTATGGCTTCCGGCGACTCGCAGGAATCAGAATAGGCAGTTATGAGACATCTCATCATCACCATCATGCTGTGCTCAACTTTCTTGTCGGCACAAGCTCAGGGAAAATTCTATGTATGCACGAAGTACGACTCTGAGGGCTATAATATTCTTGGCAACGACTCGGTGTTCAAGGAGTTCATTTTCAATGATGACCGGTCGGAGGTGACGATTCACAACGACACCTACGAGGTGGCAGACATCGACTCCATCGTGTTCGCACCGCCGGTATTCCCGTGTGTGAAAATTGAGTGGACGGAAGAGGGTGCGACCGTCACGGTTGACCCTTCCATCACTGGCGTGTCTTATTCAATCAAAGGCGGTCATGTGACGATTACCTCCACAAATGTGAAAGATGAGCTGCTGTATGTGCTGAAAGGTAAATCCAGCGACGGGTCGCTCATTCTGAATGGAAACTATAAGCTGACCATGCACCTCGACAGCGTGGACCTGACGAGCAGTAAGGGTGCGGCTTTGCATATCGAGTGCGGCAAGCGTACTGAGATGAAGCTGATGAAAGGAACGGTGAATTCGTTCACCGACAGGAGCAACGGCACGCAGAAAGCAGCTCTCTACTGCAAGGGGCATCTTGAGATAAAAGGTAAAGGCACGCTGAACGTGAAGGGTAACACGAAGCATGCGCTTGGCGTGAAGGAATACCTTCAGTTGAAGTCGTCCACCGGCACAATCAACATCCTCGGGGCGGTGACCGACGGCATCCACTGCGGTGAGGGCAGCCGCGCTGTGGCTGACTGGGAAAACTGCCGTTTCATCATGAACGGCGGTACGGTGAACATCGCCAATTGTGGCTCCGACTGCATCGACTCCGACGACTACGGAAGCATGTATCTCAACGGCGGACTCATCGACATGAAGGTGACCCAGAATGACGGCTGCGGACTGAAATGCGATTCTATCATCCGCATGACAGGCGACACGATTCGGATGGAAGTGTCGGGCACGCTCGCACGTGGCATCAAAGCCGGTTACCATTCCTATTTCAGCGGCGGCGTCATCGAAGGCACAGTCAGCGGACCTGCCTCCATGGGCATCCACACCAACAAAGTGACCAGAACCACAGGAACGGTGCTGAAAGGCGGCGACATCTATTTCCAGGGCACCGACGTGAAGCTTGACGTGAGCGGAGTCTCCGATGCTGGCGATGACTGCTATGCTATAGCCATCGACGGCGACTATCACCAGTCGGACGGCACTGTGGATGTGACGGTCAGCAATCCCGCCTCATACGGTATCGACATCATCGGCAACTACATACAGAGCGGCGGAACGGTCCATGTGAAAGTCAACGACCCAGATGCTATTGACAACGGCTTCTATGCCGGAGGGGAAGAGACCATCACTGGCGGCACAAAGACCGTGGAATAATATTGAAATTCAAAATCCAAAACTCCAAATAGTTGATAGTTATAGGTTTATAATAACTTTCATTTTTTACAGAAATTACAGGAATTAATTGATTTTTTATCTTCAAGAATTATAGAATTTGAGAACAATAAATTTGCGCAATCTCATTACCTTATGAGATTGCGCAAATTCTTATGGTGAGTTTTTATATTTAAACATTTGATTCTTAAACAAATATAGTATTAAATGCGTATAATCCACAAATTTTTTTGCTGAATTGGGGTAAAATCCACAAATCTTTGTAGCAGCACGATGGGCGTTTGCTTGAAAGCGGCAGCAGATTCGACGTAGTCTATCAATAAAATCACCTGTATAATCAAATAAATGTGTTTTTTTCTTGCAGTATGAGAAAAAAACGCTAATTTTGTAAAACTTAAATCAAAAACAATTAGGCTATGGGTAAGCAGGCAGAATATATCAGCAGAATAGAGATTAAGTCGTTGTGGCGAGGCGGCAGGCACATCGTGTGGGAGCTTCAGCCCGATGTGAATATCCTCAGCGGCATTAACGGGGTGGGTAAGAGCACCATCATCAACCACTCTGTCCGTGGACTCGACAATATTGGCAATGGCGAGATGCGACCGGGCGAGGTGCTCCATGGCATCAATATCAGCCTCTTTCCTGAGGATGCCGAGTCTATCAAATACGATGTGATACGGAGTTTCGACCGGCCGTTGCTTCACTCTGATTTGCTAGAGAAGCTGGCGGACTCGAGGGTGAAGACTGAGCTCGACTGGCAGATTTACAAGCTGCAGAAACGGTTTCTCGACTATCAGGTGAATATCGGCAACAAAATCATTGAGCTGCTCACGTCGGGCAACCCCGATGATGCGTCAAGAGCCGCCGAGGTGTCGAAACCGAAACAGCTCTTCCAGGACCTCATCGACAAGCTTTTCGATGATACACGGAAGAAAATCGACCGGCGTAGCAATGAGATCCAGTTCATTCAGAACGGCGAGACACTCACCCCCTATCAGCTGTCCTCGGGCGAGAAGCAGATGCTCGTGATTCTGCTTACCGTGCTGATAGAGGACGGCGAGCCCTACGCCCTGATAATGGATGAGCCGGAGGTGAGCCTCCATATCGAGTGGCAGCAGTGTCTCATCGCTCTTATCCGCAAACTTAACCCGCGTGCACAGGTGATACTCTCCACCCATTCGCCCGCCCTCATCATGGACGGATGGACCGACAAGGTGACGGAGGTGGATGACATTACTTATAACTAAAAACTGACAACTAATACATGAGTAAGCGTCTGACTGGCAATTTGAACACGAAGTACATGGAGGCGGCAAATAAGCTGCATCTGAGTGCTGAGAGCAACCGCAAGAAGGTGGTGTGCTATGTGGAGAGCTACACCGACATCTTTTTCTGGCGCTCAATTCTCGATGATTTCCGTCGCGACGGGATAGAGTTTCAGATTATGTTGCCTTCGCGCACCAATTTGTCGCGTGGAAAGAAACAGGCGATGATGAACAGGCTAGGGGAGAATCTGGGTAAATATATGATTGCCTGTGTCGATTCCGATTATGACTATCTGCTTCAGGGAACGTCGCCCACATCGCGCGAGATGCTTACCAATCCTTTTGTTCTCCAGACTTACACTTATTCCATTGAGAATTATCAGTGTTATGCCCCTTCGCTTCATGAAGTGTGCGTGATGTCCACGCTCAATGACCGCCGCATTTTCGATTTTGAGGAGTATATGCGCCTTTACAGTAATATCGTCTATGAGCTGTTCGTCTGGTCGGTGTGGCTCTACCGTAACAACATGTATAAGGACATGCCGCTTAATTCGTTTCTCAACTTCGTGTCGGTGGAAAAGATGAACATCATGAAGCCTGGTGATGCCATGGAGGATCTCCGCCACCGCGTGAACCGTAAGGTGGCTTATATGCAGCGCAACTATCCGAAGGCAAAGGGTAAGCTGGGTCCTTTGAAGCAGGAGCTTGAGACCCTTGGTGTCACCCGCGACAATGTTTATCTGTTTGTCCAGGGTCACCACATCCTGGAGAATGTGGTAATGGCAGCGATGGATCCTGTCTGCACCCTTCTTCGCCGTGAGCGTGAGCGTGAGATTAAAAACCTTGCCAATGGTCGTAAGCAGCAGATGGACAATGAGCTGGCAAGCTATAACCACAGCCAGTGCCCCATAGACCAGATGCTCCGACGCAACACCGATTTCAAAGACTCCGACATTTACCAGCTGCTCAAACGCGACATAGAAAAACTTATCGGACTCATCCTGGAAGATGAGCCCGACGAGAGCGACAAACCAGCTTCTTCCGCTATTTCAGCAGAAGACATCCCCTCAGCTGCTCGCGAAACAGGTTCGTTCGATGAGTCAGCTTGGCGTAATGCCTGAAAAAGGGGAAAGCCTGTGTTTTCTTAAACAGTGATGAGTGATGTGACCTCGATTCCGTCACCGATATTCTCTCTTCCGTACAGACCTTCATCACGGATTTCGATGATGAAGTTCATATAGCATTTCTTGGGATGGAATTTCTTCACGAGCTCCCATGCGGCTTTGATGGTTCCGCCTGTTGCAAGCAGGTCATCGTGGATAAGAACCACGTCATCTTCGGTGATGGCGTCCTTGTGGATTTCAATGGTGTCGGTGCCGTATTCTTTCGTGAAGTCCTGGCTCACGGTCTCTGCCGGCAGTTTGCCGGGCTTGCGGCACATCACCAGACCGGCTCCGAGTCTGCGTGCAAGGATAGCTCCCATGATAAAGCCTCTTGACTCTATTCCAACCACTTTTGTGATTCCCTTGTCCTTATAAAGCTCATAGAGCTCATCGTCCATGATCTCTATGCATTTCGCATTTTTAAACAAGGTGGTGACATCACGGAAATTCACTCCCTGAACGGGGAAATCTTCGATTGAACGAAGATTTTTCATCAGATATTCGTTGTTCATATTGTAATGTTTAAAATTTAGTAATAGTGAAAAAATAAGTTAAGAAAATTTATCTTAGATTTTTGAACTATTTTTCAGTTGGTCAGAGGGAGTGATGCGGGCATCATGACCGATGAACAGCTGGAAAAGAGCCAAAAAGATAAGTTTAGATCTTGAAATCGCAAAAAGAATTATCTGCCCATGAGCACAAGTAGCACGTTGATATCGCTAGGACTGACACCTGGTATGCGGCTTGCCTGTGCGAGGGTTTCGGGGTCGATAGCCGTGAGTTTCTGCCTGGCCTCAATGGTTATTTGTTTCATGTTCATGTAATCGAACTTGCCTTTGATTTTGATGTTCTCAAGTCTGACCATCTTCTCTGCCATCTGCCGCTCTCGTTCTATATACCCTTTGTATTTGATTCTCACCTCTGTCGCCTCGATAATTTCGTCGCGTCGGGTAGGTGAACAGCCTTCACATATTTTATCCACAGCTTTCTGGAATGGCTCGATGAACGGCATGATGTTTGAAATAGTCACCTGTGGTCTTCCGAGCAGCTCGCTTAGCTTGCAGCCGTGGGAAAGAGGGGTGGTGCCGATTTTCGGCAACGACGGGTTGATAATTGCAGGCTTTAAAGAGAAATTCTCGGCGAATTGGATGATTTTGCCGATCCGTTGGCTCTTGTCCATCATCCGGTCATAACGTTCCTGCGTGGCGAGCCCGATGCGGTAGCCTATTTCTGTAAGTCTCATGTCGGCATCGTCCTGCCGTAGCAAGATACGATATTCAGCTCTTGATGTGAACATCCGGTATGGCTCATCTACGCCCTTAGTCACGAGATCGTCGATTAGCACACCGATATAGGCCTGGTCGCGTTGGAGAACCACCGATTCGTCACCTCTGATTGCTCTAACCGCGTTGATACCAGCCATAATGCCCTGTCCTGCTGCTTCCTCGTAGCCAGTGGTTCCGTTTACCTGACCTGCGAAGAATAGCTTGCTGATGATTTTTGATTCCAGCGAATGACGCAGCTGTGTCGGGTCGAAATAATCGTATTCAATCGCATATCCAGGCCTATAAACCTCAATATTTTTGAATGCCGGAATATGCCGTAGTGCCTCAATCTGTACGTCCATCGGCAACGATGAGCTGTACCCGTTGAGATACATTTCATTGGTGGTCTCTCCCTCTGGCTCGAGAAACAGCATGTGCTGACCTCTTTCCGGGAAAACGTGGAGCTTGGTTTCTATGCTGGGGCAGTAGCGTGGTCCGATACTCTGTATCTGTCCGTTGAAGAGGGGAGAGTCTGCGAATCCAGTCCTCAGCACCTCATGGACCTCTTCGTTGGTGTAGATAATCCAGCAGGGAAGCTGTTGAAGTTTCTTTTTCTCACTCATGAATGAGAAGCAGTTGTAATGGGTGTCGCCGTCCTGTCGCTCAGCTTTAGAGAAATCTACGCTCCTTTTGTCGATTCTCACGGGGGTGCCGGTTTTCATTCTACCGCATCTGATGCCGTGCTTCGTGATGGATTCCGTCAGGCCAGTGGCTGCCGGCTCAGCGATTCGTCCGCCAGGAAACTGAACCTTTCCGATGTGCATCAGTCCGTTAAGAAATGTTCCTGCCGTGATGATGACCGCCTGTGCCCTGAATTCAGCTCCTAAGAGCGTGCGAACCCCCTTTGCCATGCCGTCTTCCACAATCAGCTCCACCGCCTGGTCCTGCCATATACTGAGATTGGGCGTGTTGTCGAGCACTTCTCTCCAAGTCCAGATAAATTTTTCTCTGTCGCACTGTGCCCGTGGACTCCACATCGCCGGACCTTTCGATTGATTGAGCATCCTGAACTGGATGGAGCATCGGTCGGTGACCAGTCCCATCTGACCGCCCAGCGCATCAATCTCCCTGACGATTTGTCCCTTCGCAATACCACCCACAGCTGGGTTGCAGCTCATCTGAGCGATTTTGTTCATATCCATTGTCATCAGGCAGGTTTTTGCGCCCATGTTGGCTGATGCTGCGGCTGCCTCACATCCAGCATGACCAGCTCCGATAACGACGATATCATACTCAAAATCCATTGTTGTCCGTTATTTTATGCAAAATTAAATAAAAAATGCTATCTTTGCAAATAAATCACAAGTGTATTTACAGATTTACAGATTTACGATGTAAGATTATTGAATGTTGGAAAGATTATTTAACTATTCGCATGGAAAGAAAAGACATAGAAATCATGGCACCGGTGGGGTCGATGGAAAGCCTGTATGCGGCGCTCAATGCCGGAGCTGACTCCGTTTATTTTGGAATAGGCAAACTGAATATGCGTTCCCATTCGGCATCACCGTTCGCTATCGCTGATCTGCGTGAAATCGCCCGAATTTGCAGTGAACATGGGGTGAAGAGCTATCTTACTGTCAACACGATTATCTACGGAGAGGATCTCGACACGATGCGTGAGATTATAGATGCCGCAAAGAGTGCAGGCATCTCTGCGGTGATAGCAAGTGATGTGGCTGTGATGACTTATTGCCGAAAAGTGGGCCAGGAAATCCATCTGAGCACGCAGCTGAACATATCCAACATAGAAGCGCTGAAATTCTATGCGCAGTTTGCCGACGTGGTGGTGCTAGCCCGTGAGCTGAACATGTGGCAGGTGAAGGATATTCATGACCAGATTGTCCGTGAGCATATCACTGGCCCTTCGGGCCGTCTGGTGCGTATTGAGATGTTCTGTCACGGTGCCCTCTGCATGGCAGTGAGCGGCAAGTGTTATTTGAGTCTCAATAATGCCGGAAGATCGGCCAACCGCGGAGAGTGTGTGCAGATTTGCCGTCGTGGCTATGAGGTGACCGACCTTGAGACAGGCACGAAACTGAATATAGACAACAAATACATCATGTCGCCTAAAGACCTGAAAACTATTGGTTTTCTTGATATTATGCTGAATGCAGGTGTGCGGGTGCTGAAAATCGAGGGCCGTGCTCGCGGACCGGAGTATGTGCATATTGTTGTGAAAGCATATAACGAAGCTGTCAATGCCGTACTTGATGGTTCGTTTCATAGCGACCCCGACCGTCTGGTACGTTGGGATGCTGAATTATCGACTGTGTTCAACCGTGGTTTCTGGGACGGGTATTATCAAGGCCAACGCTTAGGTGAATGGTGTACGGTCTATGGTTCAAAGGCTAC
>JAEEGI010012039.1_pt1 | contig 18560 bp, 11 predicted proteins | sample 8958751 | NCBI WGS metagenome assembly JAEEGI01 (sample SAMN16246545, study PRJNA631951) | gut metagenome | biome: gut microbiome; feature: rumen; material: KS-attached | host: Bos | place: Iran: Karaj | collected 2018-10 | reverse complement strand
TAATATGCGTGCTGCTCGGAGTGTTTCTGCTCGCGGGAGAAAAAAGGAAAGTTTTGTGTTGACAAACAGGTGCCGCTGTGCTATCATCTATCGTGCTGTGGGGGTATAGCTCAGCTGGGAGAGCGCTTGAATGGCATTCAAGAGGTCAGCGGTTCGATCCCGCTTATCTCCACCAAAAAAACAGAGTCCGCCGATGCGGGCTCTGTTTTTTTGACGAAGTAGGAAAACGAACCGCTGAGCTCTTGCAAATAGGAATAAGTCAGCGGAGCCGCCGGACGGCGAATGCCGGCCGGCGGTTCGATCCCGCTTATCTCCACCATCAATCGAGGAGATTGAAATGGCGGCCCGTTCTCATCAAGAGAACGGGTCGCTTGTCATATTCAGGCTGTCTTCGCCGCCTCCTCTTTCCTGTTGAGGTCCAGCCCGAATTGAAACTGATCGAAGTCGATGTTGAAGTCGATATGCACCCGATAGTCCCGGTACACGTCGATGCGCTTGATGAGGCAGCTCACGATCATCTTCTTCGTCTCGATGCTGGCCCCGTCGTACAGCTCCGACCAGCCAATGATGGCGTCATACTGGGTGTTCAGCGAGGCCATCAGCGCCTGCCCTTCGTCATAGGCCGCCTGTGCCGATTTGAGTTTCTGTTCCAGGGCAGCGCATTTGTCCTCTGCCTCGTGGATCAGTGTGCCCAGCGTGTCGGTACTGAAGCTGCTCTCGCCCCGGATGGACTTCACTACCTCGGCCCGGAGCGTCGCCAGCTCATCGGCGGCCTTCGCGTGGTCCCGCTTTGCCGATTCTAACAGCGCTTTGCGCTCCGCCATCCTGTCCCGGTAGCTCTGGCTGACGATCTCGCTCTTGTTGACCGTCCACATCTGCTCGAAAATGTGATGCACCACCTTATCCACGATGCCGTCCAGGATATGGGCGGTGTAGCCGGTCTGCCCGTCGCATTCCGTCTGCTTCCTGGTCTTGCCGTAGCAGATGTAGCGGATGCGCTTCACCACCCGGTTGGGATCGGCGGCGCAGGGATAGGCCTTGCCATTGGTGGTGAGAGACAGCCGAGCCCCGCAATGGCCGCAGAAGACGTTTCCTGCCAAAAGTGAATTGCCTCTCGTGTTCAGCGGAACGCGGGGATTCATGGAGGCAGAGTCAGCGCGGGCTTCCCGGATACGCTGAGCAAGCTCGTACTGTTCCTCCGTGATGATCTGTAAGTGCTCCTGTACCGGAGATCGGCTCTCGCCACTGCGCAGGACGCCGGTGTAGGTCAGGTTGCAGAGGATGCCCCGGATGCTGGCATGGTGCCAGGGCTTGCCGCTGCGGGCTCTGTAGCCTTGGTTGTTCAGCCAGGTGGCGATGCGCTGGGCGCCGTAGCCCTCGTTGGCGTACTTGTCGAAGATCATGCGCACCACGGCGGCTTCGCTCTCGTTCACGGCCAGGGCGTACACCTCATGCTTCCGCTTGTTCAGGATGCCGCTGCTGACCAGATCGTAACCGTATGGCGCGGAGCCGCCCATGAAGCGTCCGTCCTCCGTGAGCTGGCCCAGCGCGGTCTTGGTGCGGATGGAGGTCTTCTCGCTCTCCCCGTCCGCCTGCCAGAAGCGGATATAGTTGGTGAGCTTGCAAGTTTTTCTCTACTACTCTATTGCGACATAAATTTGGAAAAACGAAACCCATGCTGGGAAAGAAAGCGTATCCGTAATTCTTCCCTCACTTCTCTACAGCAACTTTTTTGAGTCCAAAGCGAAGCCGAATGCGTAAAGAATCTGTGAACTCTGCTGTTTCGCCTCCGTCCCATTAATTTGCAGTGGAAGCTGAAAATGCACACCCTGTTTTGAAAAATAAAAAACGCTCATGTTTCTCCGAGCGGAGTTGTATGAGCGCGTTTTGTTCTGGTAGATCTCGATCATGTCACCGCCAATATGAATTGAATTTTGACGGTTTCTGTGGTATATTTAATTATGGAGGATAGTATGCATCTGATACTCTTGAGGTAGCTGGAACGGAACGCAATCATGACGCTTTAGGACCGACCATGAGTGGTATTTTTGCAGAAATCAAGATGGTCTTGACTCTGCCCGTAGCGATGTGGCCAGACAGGTCAACAACGTACTTCTGAACACCTACTGGAATATCAGTCGCATTACCTCTGAACATGAGCAGACCGTGCCGACTACGGAAAGCAGACGATGAAAGAGCTGGCCCGGGTGCTGACGGCTGAATTTGGCAAGGGCTTTTCGCGGGCCAATCTGCAGAATATACTTAACTTTCGAATCATTAATTTATGCCTACAGAGGGAAAACGCTGACAGAAATATCTCGGCTCACCGGCATCAGCTACGGTATGGTGAAGGTGAAGCACAAAAAACGCTGGAGACCTTGCGTTCCCAGCTTATGTAAAGAACCCTCGGGTTTCTATGTCGGAAAACAATTCCGCTTTGAAATAAAAACAAAAGCTCAAAGTCTGAAAGGAGTAAACACCATGAAGAACAGAAAAAAGCAGATCGAGAAGATGGCCCAAGAGGCTGTGAAGAAGGCATCCGAAGCGGTCAAGAGCGCCAACGACGCCCTGACCGAGGCCCAGACCGCTCTTCGTGTCATGGAGGAGCTCTCCGACGATGACCTGGATCAGGTCGCCGGCGGGGGGAATCCCTTTGGGGAGAACCCGCCCTATGTCCCGCCTCAGCCCATCGACGATAAAGATCGGCCTGATATGTGATCTGTGATTTTTATCAACAAGGAGTCGATTCCCTATGAAACGATTTTGTAAAAGATCGCTGGCCGTGCTGCTTGCCGTCCTGATTCTGTTCGGGACCTGCGAGGCGGGCGTGGCCTACGCCGTGGACGAGATCGACAAGGCGATCAATCCGGCGGAGCAGATCGATCTGACCGTGCCGGAGGCGTTCGCGGACGGTGAAAACTGGTTCTTCATCGCCAACGCCGACTGGAGCGCCGGCGAAAAGAGCGGTGAAAAGCTCTACATCCCGATCCAGCGGGCAGGCGACCTGAATTCTGAGGCCGAGGTGACCCTGAAGGTCATCGACCTGTCCGCCAAGCACGATGTGAACTACACCGTGGAGGTCTATAAGGAAAAGGTCACGCCGGAGACCGCCATCGCGGATCTCTCCATGGTGGAGCTGGCCCAGAACGCCGACGGGCAGGAAGAAGTCCAGCTGGGCAGCGAGAACGACATGGGCCAGGTCCTCTATGAGGTCGGCGGCGCGGACATCGTGGACGGTGAGGGCAGTGTGGTCGGCAGCATCAGCGCCACCCCGATGGACGAGAACGGCAATCCCATCCCCGAGCCGGAGGCCGAGACCGCGGCGGATGAGCCGGAGGCCGAAACCGCGGCGGACGACGGGGAATCCTCGGACGAAGCATCCGAATGGACAGAAGCGGAGCTCTCCGGCCCGGCGGCGCTGCTGGCGGCCCGGAACGCGGCCACCGGCACGATCTCCGACCGGCAGCCGCTGGCGGCTCCCGATATGACCGAGCAGGCCCTCATGGCGGGGGAGGAGTTCGGCAAGGACATGGCCGCCGCCACAGAGGACGGCTACCCCGGCAGAGAATATACTCTGCGCTTCAAGGCCGGGGAGGACGCCAAATTCCTGGTGATCACCCCGCTGTATTCCGAGGCGGCGGAGGGCGACGCTCAAATCCTGCTGATGCTCAAAAACCCCGGTGAGGGCTGGGCCATCGGCGAGAACGTAAACCCCGTGTCCGTCACGATTCTTGACGAGGATGAGCCGGAGCCCGTCACCGTCTCCATGGCGACGGAAACGATCACCGCCGAGGACGGCAAGGCGGTTATTACCGTCACCCGACAAGGCCGCATCAACGCCATCAAGGGCGTGCAGCTCAGCTCCTGGGGCGGCAGCGCCACGGAGGGCGACGAGTACAGCGGCGTGGGCGCCAAGCTCTATTTCCCCATGGGCATCACCAGCCGCACTGTGGAGATCCCAGTGTACCACGGCACGGAGCAGAAGGACTTCTACGTCACCATCACGGCGCTGGAGGACGAGGAGATCGGTACGGCCACCACCCATGTCATCATCCCGGCGGCGGAAACCGACGCCGACGGCGAGCTGATGGGCATTTCACAGGTCAACGGCCACCCCTATACCGACCCCATCAACCTCAAGGCCGGGTCGTATGACAAAGGCGGCTTTTACTCCGATACCAGCTTCTATCTGTGCACGAGCACTAACACAAAGGAGACCGTCCATTTCTGGCTGGATACCTCTGTGTACGGCTATGCCTATGACGGCATCTATCTGGAGTATAACGGCTTTCAGAACTGGTGCAACGCCGAATACCGGCTGGTGCGCTGGACAGGAGATAACGCGAACCGCGTACACACCAACTCTATCAAGGATGGCGGCTGGTCAACAAACCACTGGCTTTACAGTGCCTGGAACGCTCCGAAAGCCTCCGAGAAGTACTCCATCGAGGCGGCCAACGTGGAATACGACGGCTTCAAATGGAACGACAAATACTGTCAGATGAATGTCGCGAACGTCCGGCTCGTCAAGCGGCAGTTCGACATCAACGTGGAAAAGGCCGAGGTCAAGCCCCTGCTCGGCGTGGACGACGCGTATGTGCTGAACAACTACGAGACGGTCTTTCTGGACAGTGGCACGGCTTCCAAACGCACCCTCTGGACGGGGGACAGCTTCGCCATCACCGCCCAGCAGCCCGATGGCTTTCTGCGCCTGGTGGGGCTGGAGGCCAAGTCAACGGACGGCGCGTGGGTCCGCATCGCCTCCATCGACGGCTCCAGCGCCACCATCACCGTGGATATGAACGCGGACAACATCAACGCGCTGAGCGGCAAGAATCTCATTAGCTGGAGCACCAACGGCAAATGCGATAACGGCGGAGACTTCTATAAGGGCACACTCACCGTGCGCCCGGTGTTCGAGTACCAGAACGCCTCCGTGGAGCTGCAGCAGAATTCCAACGGTGAGCTGTATATGACCGCGCCCACCCCCAACCTGCTGTGGGACTTCAACTCGGATAACGCCATGAACAGCCACATGGGCTCTAATTGGATCCATCAGGTGAGCTATACCGGCACAACTGACGGCACCAACAACTATTACACCTTCACCGCCTCCGGCAGCGACCCCTACGTGTCTATGGACACCCCGGTCTCCGATGCGGACAGCATCAAGTGGGTGAAGGTCCGTTATTACTATAAGGACGCCGACAACTCCCCCGACGTCAAAATGGAGTTCTTCGCCAGCTGCGGCAGCGCCGGCAAGAGCATCGGCAATACCAACGTCCAGATTCCCATCACAGGCGACGGGACTTGGCATGAGGAAGTATTTCAGATCACCAACAGCAACTGGAAGGGCGACGTGAAGTGGCTGCGTCTGGATCCCATCCAGGGCGGAAAAGCGAACGACGCGATCTGCATCGACTATGTGGCCTTTTTCTCCGACGAGCTCAGCGCCAAAGCCTTCCGGAGCGAGTCCGAGGTCCATACGGAAGGTACCTACACCTACCATCTGGGCGACACTCCCTACTTCCGTACCGTGGTCAGCGCCACCGGTAGCCAAAACAACCTGAGGGGGGACGGCGTCACCTACCAGATCAGCCAGCGCGGCAAGACCGGTGTGGTCAAGGATTGGACGGACTCCCATTACCTGAGCGGCAATAGCAAGCACGGCGTGACCCTCACCGGCGCCGGGCAAGACATTCACGTTGTGGTGGATCTGCCCTACTACACCTTCAAGCCCACCTTCACGGAGGTCGGAAACTGCGTGACCGTGGAGGTCTCCAAGGCGGCGCTGGATTATCTGGATACCTCCAAGGGCTTCTTCGCGATCTCGGGCGTCACCCGCGAGGAGGCGGGGGACAGTTACGTCTACACCGTCTATCAAAACGTCAACTCCAACGTGCGTGTTTCCCTGACAGCCGTGGCCAAGAGCGGCGCAATCGCCTTGTGGACCCAGAGCAACGGAGTGCAGTCCGGCGGCTCCACGGTGGACTTCTTCACGGCGGAGCGCAGCGCCGCCAACCGGGTGAAGCTCCAGGTGTGGACCAGCGGCGGGCTCATGTCCGACGACGGGGACGGGGCGCTCATGGACGACTTCTCCTTCACCCCCACCTACGCCTCCATCAGCGGCACCGTGACCACCTCTACCTTCAACCTGACGTCGCAGCGCAGCGCCGCCAACTCGGTGGCGGCCCCCAACGCCTACGTGGCTTACGGCGACGCGGGGACCTGGACCGACGAAAACGGCCACTTCGAGCTGCCCGCCATCTTCACCCTGGCCGGCTTGCCGGTGACCTACACCGTCACCTATAACGGCGCCACCAGCATCCTGCTCGCGAACGTCCCCGCCGCCAGCGCCTCCAAGAGCACGAAGGTCAGCGACGCGGGGCAGACCGTGGAGGCCGTCACCGCCAACGTGGGCGCGGTGAAGGTGGACGCCTTCTCCGAGGAGGGCGCGCACTTTGTCAGCGCCTACGCCGACCAGATCGGCGTCCTCTACGGCTCCATCAACGCCCTGTCCATGAACGGCAAGCAGCTCACCTTCACCGTCAATGTGGCCCAGGGGCAGGACTATGACCTCAACGGCACCACTTATCAGGAGCACATCAAGGACGTGACGCTGTACTTTATGAACCAGTACACGGGAGAGGTTCACGGGATGTTCTCCTCCAGCAGCACGGGGGAGCGGCCTTCCGGCATCGACTGGAGCTGGGACGAGGATACCGGCGTGTTTACCCTGACCATCGCCAAGTTCTCCCCGGAAACCCCGGAGAACTGGACCTACGGCGACGTGCTCATGGCGCAGCTGACCACGGACAAAAAGGTGGCCCTCTCGGCCTTTGCGGACCAGGATATGCACTATGACCCGGTGTCCACGGGCTACGGCGTCTTCGCGGACCCGGACTACAAGCCCCAGACCTTCCAGTTTGACATCGACGACGTGGCCCAGATGGTGGGCGCCACCCCCCAGACCGACGGGGACGGCAAGCTGCTCGATGACGGCAACAGCTACAGCTTCGGCACTTTCCCCTACATAGGGGCGATCACCACGTCGGTGCACGTGTTCATCGCCGTGGCGTCCACGGGCATCTCCAAGGCCGCAAAGCGGCTCCGGTCAGACGTGGCCGCTGCCGCCGAGGACAGTTACGACTTGTCCTGGATCAAAGACGGTGACTGGTATGTCCCTGACTACGGGCTGGGTGTCGGCGAATACGGCGACGACGACAATTACTGGGGCAGCATCAGCGCCTTCTTTGACATTGTGCCCACCCAGTACGGCGGGATGCGCTTCATGGTGGGCGCGGTCTACACCTACAACGGAGGCTCGGGCTATAAGAGCCAGAGGAACCCGTACAACAAAAACCTCGAAGTAATGCGTTATCGCTTTACTGATGTCGTCGATGCTTATGAAGAATGGCAGGGAACCTCTAAATATTGCGGAACTAAGTCGTACTTGGAGAATGAAGTCAAGAGCAATTTTGGCGGTCCGCACTTCACCTTCTCCGGGTTCATCGGCTTCTATCTGGACTACGGCTATGTGGAGATCACCAATAACGGCACCCAGGAAAAGAGCCACGAGATGGTGTACATGGGCGCGGGCGGCTTCTTCGGAGGCAGCGTCAGCGGCGGCTATACCTGGCCCTTCGTCATCGTCTTTGTTCCGGCCTATATCAATGTGGATGCGGGCTTCAACATCACCTTCTTCCTGGGCTCCGAGGGCGACCCCCAAAAGACGCTGGACAGCTTCTACGATACGGACGAGCTTACGGGCCAGGATTTCAGCTTCACCTGCGAGATCTACGGCAAATTCTACGGTTCGGTCACCATCGGCGTGGGCTTCTATAAGGTGCTGGGCATGCGGGTGAGCGCCGGGGTGTCCTTCGAGCTCGGCTACAGCAGCAACATGACCGAATGGTACCCACAGCTCTTTGACAGCGACTTTGGCTATGTGTCGGAGGCGACCTTCGCCGGCACGCTGGACCTGATCGTCACCTCCATCGACGTGTACAAGGCCAGTTGGCCCCTGCCCCTGGCGGGCGGCTTCATGTACTACTTCCAGGAGTACCGCCGGGCCACGAAGTGCATCACCTATGTGGAAAGCGGCATCTCTAAGGGAAAGGGCAGCGACTCGGCCCAGGCACGGGCCAGGGAGCTGATCGTCGAGCTGCGGGCCATGATGAATGCCGAGAAGGACGTGAACGGCGACGATCTCCGCAGCAAGACCTATGAGCTCAAGGACTACGCCTATAATAACGACATCATCGATTGGGTTATCAAGAACACCATCGAGACGAACTCCCAGAGCGGCATTGCCAGCATGATCATCAGCGTGACCCAGGATGATGATGACGGCAGCGGCATTCGCTACCACACGAGCGGCCACGTGGATTCCCAGTGGGTCGCCGGGGATGGCCAGCTCATGGCGGCGTATCAGGCCGTGCGGTCCACCCCTATCATGGAGGACGCCTACGCCCAGCCCTCCAGCAAGATCGTCGGCATCGGCGACAACCGCTTCCTGATGGTATTTCTGGACGACGAACCCAGCCGGGACAACATCATGGCCGCACAGCTCAAATGGACGATTTACGACGCATCAAACGACACCTGGACGGTGCCGCAGGCAGTGCAGAATGACCATACCGCCGACGGCAAGCCAAGTCTTGTTGACGCGGGGGACAAGGTGATCCTCTCCTGGGCGTCTCCCACGGACGCGAAGTATGACGCGCTGAAAAACGCGGTTGCGGAGGAGATTGGTTCCGACAACAACGCGCTCATTCAGGTAGCGCTGGAGGACGACCCCGCCCGTGTGATGAGCACCTTCGATATCTTTACGGTGGAGTTTGACAAGTCCAGTCGGAGCTTTGGTTCGATCACTCAGCTCACCGACGATGATTTCTACGACGACTATCCCCAGGCCATCTATGACCAGGAAACGGGAGATTACATCGTCGTGTACTACAAGACCGCCCAGGACACCGAGGCGTACACCGGCGGCGGCGACAAGCTGACCGACCTGGTGGGCGTCAGCGCGGATCCGAATAAAACCTACAGCCTCCTGTGCTATATGCTCTATAACAACCAGACCGATGCTGTGGACACCAAGGGGCAGACGCACGCGGCAGGCTGGGCCAGAGACTACTACTTCCCGAATGAAACGGCGGAGGACGCTGCGGCGCAGGAAAAGAGCCTTGCGACATGGAAGGGTCAGCGGATAATTGATACCCGTGTGAGGAATGCGGACGGCAGTTTCTACAACGATCCGCCCATCACCGACCTGACGGTCTGCGCGGGCTACAACGGCTTTGGGACCTACGCCTTCACGGTGGATAAGGACTTTGATCTCTCCACCGCCGAGGACCGGGAGCTGTGGCTGCAAATCTACAACTTCAAGACACACAGCAGCTACTATGCCGTCAACGTGGCCGGCAGCGTGACCGAGACCACCGACCGGTATGACAGCACCGCCGGCGGCTACGTCCCCGTCACCGCCACCCGGCAGGTGGAGGTGGGCGCACCGAAGCTCATCCGCAACGGCGGCAATACCTTCCTGTTCTGGCGGGAGGACGGCGAGACGCTGAAGTATCTCAACGTCACCGAGATGATGAACGCCAAGGTCGCAGCAGTCGCCAATCCAGACGAAAACAACGAAAGCGACTGGACCTATGCAGTCAAGTCCGACGGCACCTTTGCCACCGATGCTGTCACGGGCATCACCTATTCGCCCCGGGCGCAGAAGGTGGACTTCGGCTCCGCCTTGACCGAGGACGCCATCCACATTACCGACTACGAGGTCATGGCGGACAAGGACGATAACCTCTATGTGGTCTGGACGGATACGGTGACAAATGAAGTCACCAACGAGATTGGCGAGACCCGTCCCGTCACCGCGCAGGAGATCTACGCCTCCGCGCTGATCAAGCAGCCGGAAAAGACCGTCACCGGCACCGACGAAAACGGCGAGACAGTCACCGACACCACCCAGACCGCCCGCTGGTCCAAGCCCTACCGTCTGACGAAGGAGAACGCCTTCAACGACGGTGTAGCCCTGGCGCTGGACAAGGACGGCGGCCTCATCATCGTCCACAACCAGTACACCAAGAAGACAGCCCAGAGCGAGGCCGAGGTGATGAAGCTCCTGGACGAGGGGAAGATCGGCCTGACCCAGGACGCCGAGGGCAACTACTACGCCGCGACCATCGAGTATAACTCCCCGGTCAGCCTGATGGTCACCCGCTGCGACAAGGTGGGCTCTCTGGAGGCCACGCAGTTCACCTTCTCTGACGATACCCCCGTGGCCGGCGAGACCATCAAGGTCAAGGCCGCCATCGAGAACGTTGGCCTTACCGATGCCGAGGGCATGGACGTGACCTTCTACGAGTACAAGAACGGCAAGCAGGGCAAGCAGATCGCACATACCACGTCCGACGACACCATCACGGTCAACACCGCCAAGGAAGCCACCTTCTACTGGACGGTCCCGACGGACGGCCCGGCGGGGTACAGCATTGAGGCGGTCATCAAGGAGAAGAAGCCGGACGGCAGCTACTACAACTCGGTGAAATCCTATTCCGATGTGTTTGAGACAGCGCCGGCCTACGCCCTTGAGTTGACGGACGTTACGCAGGAGGGCGATCAGTTCCGGGTTGATTTCAAGGCGGCGAACACAGGCAACGCCGACGCCGAGGACGGCACCAAGGTGGAGCTCCGTCTGGTGGGCCTGTACGGCGATCTGGACAGCGACCGCTACGGCAACCTGGAGACCAACGTGCTTTACAGCAAGGATATCACAAGCGAGTTGAAGGCCAAGACCCTGCTGGAAAAGGTTGAGGGCATCGACAAATACGCGCTGTCGCAGGACACAGTTTACGAGGGCGACGTGTTGGTGGATATCCCCGCCAGCGTGTTCCGTTACTGTGGCTACGACGCGATCCGGGTGGTCGTGACCGATAAAAACGGAAGCGTGATTGAGGAAAGCAGTCAGCACCTTGTGCGGCTGGCCGAGCCGATGAATCTGGAGCTGAACGGCGGCAATGTCATCAATCTGAGCGCCGATGCCACTGTGCAGGCCGTGCTGGACTACAATGCCAACGTGTTCATCGACAAGGGTACTGTGGTCTACACTGTGGACGATCCCACGATCGCCACCGTGGATGAGAACGGCATCGTCACCGGCCTGAAAAACGGAACCACCACTCTGACGGCCACCCTCCTGCCCTACGGCAGCACGGTTTCAACAACAGTCAAGGTTGGTTCCGGCGGAACACCCAGCCCCAGCCCCAGCCCCAGCCCCAGCACACCGTCCACAACGGAAATCACCGTGGAGATTTCCTCCGACGAGGGCAGCGTTTCCGTCACCGCTAAAGTGAGCGGCAACACCGCCGCCGTCACCGCGCCGAGTGACGCGCAGATGGAGGAAATCGTCGGCAAGAGCAAGGAAACCGGCGCTGGCACCATTGATCTGAGCAGCCTGCCGGAGACTGTCACCGCCGTCAGCATCCCCGCTGAGACCGTCAAGACCATCAGCGATGCCATGAAAACGAGCGGCGAGGGACTGACCATCAAGCTGCCGAATGCGACTGTAACCTTTGATCCTGCGGCGCTCAGTGAGATTGCCAAGCAGACCACCGGCAAGGATCTGAAGCTCAATGTGGACCCGATCACGGAGAACAAGCTGAACGCCAAGCAGAAGGATGCCGTGGCCGATCTGGATGTGCAGGCGGTCTTTGACATCTACCTGACCAGCGATGGCAAGCGTATCACCGACTTCGGCGGCGGCAAGGCCGCGATCCAAGTGACCTATAAGGTCGAGGACGGCCAGCAGCCGGGCGGCATTGAGGTTTGGTATGTAGCCGACGAGGGCGGAAAGACATGGATTCCCACGACGGCAACCGCCGATTCCGTCACTTTCACCGTGACGCACTTCTCCAACTACATTTTGACCTATGACGAAACGCTGCCGGGAGCCTGCGCCAAGGATGACGATTGCCCGATGACCCCGTTCACCGATCTGGACAAGAGCTCGTGGTATCACGATGGCGTCCATTGGGCGCTGGAAAACAGCGTGATGAACGGTGTGGGCAACAGCAAGTTTGATCCCAGCGGCACAACCAGCCGCGCCATGATCGTCACCATGCTCTACCGTATGGAGGGTGAGCCGGAGGTCACATCGGAAATGACCTTTGACGATGTACCGGCAGACATCTGGTACACCAATGCGGTGGCCTGGGCGGAGGCCAATGAGATCGTCAACGGCGTGGGCGACAACAAGTTTGCTCCCATGGCGGATCTGACCCGTGAGCAGCTCGTCACCATTCTCCAGCGTTACGCAAACTACAAGGGCATTGACACCAGCGAGGGTGAGATGAAGCCGCTGAAGGACTTTGATGACACGAGGTACATCTCCGATTGGGCAGTCAAGGCATTCCGTTGGGCCGTGGACGCCGGAATCATCAACGGCACCGGCAACGGCAAGATCAGCCCCAAGACGGACGCCAGTCGCGCGCAGGTGGCCACCATGCTCATGCGCTACGATTCGATCACTCAGTAACATTCCATGAAAAGGTCCTCCCGGCTTTCGGACTGGGAGGACCTTCACAGAGGAAACTTTGAAAGAGCTGCGGATGGACTTCGGCGCAGTAGAAAAAGCAGAAAAGAGGTGTGCCGATGGGCCTGAAACGCAGAAAGATTGCTTGGATCATGGCTGTTTTCATTACCGTGAGCCTGGTAAACGGCATACCGGCAAGCGCGGCCAGCGAAACGGAAACCGAGTACATCGTCAAATACAAAGAAAGCGCCGCCTGGCTCATGGAGGACGACAGCGTACCCTTCGATGTAGTCACAGAAGCTGAGATGAAGCGTCTGAAAAGCTCCGGTTTGCTGGAATGGTACGAGCCGGACGGAGTAATGACGCTTCTGGACGAAACGGCTTCGCCCTGGTACGAGGATGACAAATGGGACCTTGCTCTCATCCAAGCGGACGCGGCTTTTGAACAGAACTACACGGGCCGGGGCGTGCGGATCGGCATCCTCGACTCCGGGATCAATCCCCATGCGGACCTGACGGGCAATCTTCTTCCCGGCCACAACTATTTGGAGGATGCGGACGCGGATAACACCATCGACGCCTACGGCCACGGGACCCTCGTCGCCGGTCTGATTTCCGGCGCCGGCGAAAACGGTGCCATCGGGGTTGCGACCGGGGCGGAGATCGTCCCTTTGAAGGTCACGGACGGCAAAGCGGTAATGGTAAGTACTGTGTGCCGCGCGATTTATGGCGGGATCAACGACTACGACTGCGACATTCTGAATCTGAGCCTCGGCATCACGTCAGAGTTTGAATCCCTGAAGGAAGCTGTGGACTACGCGGAGGAACAAGGCGTTTTGATCGTGTCCGCAGTGGGCAACAACGGGACAAGGAGCCTGTATTACCCGGCGGCGTATGACAGCGTCATCGGCGTGGGGACGGTGGATCGTGACGGAAGCGTGTACTACCACTCAAACCGCAATGACAGCGTTTTTCTCACCGCGCCCGGCGTGAACGTAAAGACCACAGGGCATTTGGGAGGCTATGTGACGGCAAGCGGCACCTCCTTCGCTGTTCCGTATGTAACGGCTGCAGCGGCTGTGATGCGAAGCTGCGATCCCTCGTTGACGCCGCGCCAAATCATGCAGATCCTATCGGAAACGGCAACGGACCAAGGCGCGGAGGGCTATGACGATTATTACGGCTACGGCATCCTGAATATCGCCGGGTGTGTGGAAGCCTTAACGGGAGAGTCGGACCCAACGCCGGAACCGTCGCCAGACCCTGCGCCTGAGCCAACGCCCGACCCGGAGCCGTCCGGCGAACCCCAACCGCAGCCATCTCCTAAGCCGTCCCCTTCGCCGGAGCCGGAACCAAAGCCTTCTCCTGAGCCGGAAACGGAATGGAAAACAGGTTTTAAAGATTGCCCGGGCGATGGCGGCTGCGTTATGGCGGCCTATGAGGATTTGGATTGCGTGGCCTGGTATCACGATGGCGTTCACTTTGCGCTGGAAAATGGAATTATGAACGGTGTCAGCGATCAGATGTTTGCGCCGAGCAGCTCCACCAGCCGCGCTATGATCGTTACCATGCTTTGGCGTATGGAGGGCGAGCCTGTGGTGAATGATACCATGAGATTTGCCGATGTGCCGTATGATACATGGTACACCGAGGCGGTCCGATGGGCGGCGTCTGAGCATATTGTGGACGGTTACAGTGCAGAACGCTTTGCCCCAAACGACAATGTGAGCCGGGAGCAGCTTGCCACGATCCTGTGGCGATATGCCAAGTACAAGGGTACAGACAAGATACCGGCAAGCAAAATCAATTTGGGCATCTACATAGACGCGGAGCATATTTCACGCTGGGCCTATGACGGGATGCAGTGGGCGGTCAACGCAGGACTGATTACCGGCGTGGGAAATGACAAGCTCAGCCCGGAAACGGACGCCAGCCGCGCGCAGGTCGCTGCGATGCTCATGCGCTATGAAGCCATCGAGCAGTAAGCAGTAAGAAATCCTCCCGTCCTGCGGGGCGGGAGGTGAAAAATCATCTCAAAAAGGATACGGTTTCACGCTGTAAGGAAGACCCTTGGAGCCCTGGAAATGGCAAAACAAGCCGTCGATCTGGCAAACAACGCGCTCATGTCCGCCATCCAGGAGCTGGACGACGATGAACTCGACAAGGTCGCCGGCGGTGGAGAATTCGATGATGTGCCTCCCGTAATCGAGAACCCCTACGACCCCGATGACGAGCCAAGATATTGATTGATGAAACTGCAGCGAGAGAATGGTGTGAGTGATCTCTCGCCGCAAAGAAGCAGGACACGCTGACAGTATTGGCGGTCGCGTTCTGAAAAAGCTGATAATCAAGGTGCTGCACTCCTGCACGGGTGGTGCGGCACCTTGACTGCTTTATAGAATTCAAAGAAGGGGGCAACCTCTAACAGAGCCGTCAAAAACAGATGAATTCCTGTAGCATCACCTCTTCGACTCGTTCCCGGATGCTGTACATCCGTTGTACCCATTCCATCTGATCCAGCGCTTTCAACTCCTCTGTCACACCCTCGCGCTCGGCATACTGCTTCATCAGCAGGTCAAACATCTCACTGGCCGAGCGGTCGATTTCTTCCAGATGGGCGTTGAGCTTGCCGCTGAGAAGCAAACCGGTGTAGATGCCGTCGTGGTGCTTTCTCAAGAATTCTCGCCGTCTTTTACCCCATACCCCTATCCGGGGAATCTCCGGGGGAATCAGGTCAGGGATCAAATAATCGCCTTCACGATGGTATGTAAGCTCATTCATTATTAGAACCTCCCCAATCGTTTTTTCGTCGGCGCGTCGATGACCCGCAGGATCAGATCCTCTATCGCTGTCGTATCAGCACCGGCGTCCAACATCTGTTTCCATTCTTCATATAAAGCTCTGACAAGCAGCCCGTGCTCATAGCGATCAAGCTTTAACTGTTTGACCTTGCCCATAATTATGCCCTCCTTTTCTGCCTTCATTGTAGAGGCAGATCGATTGAATGTCGAATGTGCGAAACCGTATAATACCCAGCACGCTTCACGCAAAAAACGCTCCCCCAAGCAAATCGGTTTCGGGGGTACGTGACCGATTCGCTTGGGAGAACGCTTGAATGAATGGCATTCAAGAGGTCAGCGGTTCGATCCCGCTTATCTCCACCAATTAGAAATGATGTTTTACTTTTTGCCGATAATGTAGTATCCTCAGATGGTAGTGAAGCGAATGAAGATGTTTTCCGCTGCGGATCGTGCGGTAAAACGTGGAGTCGCGGAGCGTACAGTGCGGAACTGCTGCGCTCACGGCCGACACGCCCGGCCTGAAGGGATAAAAAACAAGGAGGGTTCCCATGAAAACGCAAAAACTGATTTTCCTTTGCCTGATCCTCGCCCTGCTCGCATCGCTGCTATGCCTGCCTGCCTCAGCGGCGGGGATATCCGATTGGGACGCACTCTCAGCTGCCCTTGAAAAAGGCGGCGAGGTGAAGCTGAGCGCGGACGTGACCGCCCCGGCGGAGCGTGATCGCATTCTGGAGGTCCCGGAGGGCGTCACAGCCTCCTTGGACTTAAACGGCTTCACCCTTGACGGCGGCACGCCGGGGGAGGAGGACTGCGTCATCCTGGTCCGCGGCAGCTTTACGCTCAAGGACAGCTCCGCCGGCGGCGCCGGGCGCATCACCGGAACGCGCGACGCCGTGGACGCCATCGGCGGCGATTTCACCCTGGAGGGCGGCACGCTTGACGCCTGCGGCAACGACGGCATCGCGGTCGCGGAGGGCGGCAGCCTTAAGATGACCGGCGGCGCGGTGCGCGGCAGCGGCCAGATCGGCGTTCTCGTCACCGGCGAAGGCAGCACGGCCATTGTCTCCGGCGGCGAGATCAGCGGCAGCGTCGGCTACTACGGGGAAGGCGGGTTCTACAACGGCACCGGTCTGCAGGCCGAGTACGGCGCCGTCGCCGAGATCGCGGGCGGCGTCATCTCCGACAGCGTCTTCGGCGCCAAGTCCGTCGACGCCACGCTCACGCTCTCCGGCGGCGAGGTGCGCGACAACTGCGAGGTGGCCTTCGGAGACGAGGGCACCTACGGCGGCGCAGGGCTCTATGTCTATCAGGGCCGGCTCCGCATAACCGGCGGCACCGTCTCCGGCAACTCCTGGACCGGGCTTTACACCGACGCAGGCTCGGAGACTGAGGTCTCCGGCGGCACGATCATCGGCGACGGGATGTTCGCCGTTCAGATCATGGACGGCGAAGTATCCATCACCGGCGGTGCGGTCACCGGCGGCAGGGAGGCGGCTGTCCGGGCCTTAAACGGAACGCTCGGCATTACCGGCGGCGAGATCGGCGGCAGCCCGAAGAGCGGCGTCTGGGTCCTGGGCGGCGGGGTCTCCATGACGGACGGCAGCATTGCCGACAACGAATGGTTCGGAGTCCGGATCTCCGAGGGCAGTTTTGAGATGAGCGGCGGCGCACTCTCCGGCAACGGCTATTTCGGCGTGGTCCTGGAAAGCGCCGACGCGGATTTCCGCATGAGCGGCGGCACGATCTCCGGCAGCGGTCAGGGCGGCGTCGGGATCGCGGGCGGTACGCCGGCGCTGTCCGGCAGCCCGGTCTTCGCGGACAATGGCGGAGCAGATCTCATCATTTTGCCGGACACGACCCTCACCGTCGCCGGGCCTCTTGCCCTTGACGAGCCCCTGTCCGTAGCAGTAAGTGCGATCGGCGGCGGGGAAGTGACCTTCACCGCCGGCCTGCCCGGCAACGGCAGCGCGGAGGACTTCGCCTACGCCCTGCCGAGCCATAAAATCGAGGCCGGGGAGGACGGCGAGGCGAAGGCTGTCTTTATCCGGCGTTTCAGCGACGTGACGGGCGCGGAATGGTACGCCGACGTCGCTTCCTGCGCAGTGGCCTACGGCTTCCTTGACGCACGTGACGGGCGCTTTGACGGCAATCAGCCGCTGACCAGAGCTGAATTGGTCACTGCCCTCTGGCGCTTCGCCGGCAGCCCGAAGGCGGAGACGGACGCCCCCTGGCCTTATTCCGATGTGGCCGCCGATGCGCCGCTCGCAGACGCGATACACTGGTTAGAGGCGAATGGGTCCGTTTCGGATACCCCCGGATCGGCCGGGCCCGATAAGCTCGTGCAGCGCTATGATATGCTGGAACTCTGCCGGATCCTGCCCCGCGTGAGGGAACTCTATTCCGGCGCGGAGGTCTACGGAGAGCTTCCCTTCGCCGACGCCGGGGGACTGGACGAGGAATATACGCACTATGTCCTCTGGCTGACGGAGAGCGGCATCCTCCAGGGCTTTGACGACGGAACGATGGGCCTGGAGCGGATCGCCACCCGCGCCCAGCTCGCCGCGGTCCTGATGCGGCTGTTCACCTTGCCCGGATAAGACGGATCGCGATTAGTGGGATCTCTCAGTCTTTAACGCATGGGGCCGGCTCCGTGCTTGAAAACGGACTGCCGCATTGCGAAAAGGCGCGTATAAACAAACAGAAACGGTCAAAAAAAACCGCGAGGATCGAAAGGAGACGTCATAATGGAGGAGAAGAAAACCAACGAACTGACAGACGAAGCGCTGGACGCGGTCAGCGGCGGCATTTCCCGCCGTACAGGACGCAAAGCGGCCTGCCGGCGCTGCGAAGGCGAGTTCCCTGAAGCATCGCTGCTTGGCGGATACTGCAGCAATTGCCTTGACGAGCTTCATGAGCAGGGCGTTTACCCGCCGATCTGACGAAAGACAATGCCGTGAAAAGAGCAGGCGTCGGCATACTGCTTCTGTCGTTCGCGGCGCTGTGCGCCTGCGGGGGGGGGGACATGAATTGCCATGTATGACTATCTGATCGTCGGCGCCGGCTTGTTTGGCGCGGTATGTGCGCGCGAGTTGGCAGACGCGGGGAAATCGGTCCTCGTCATCGAAAAGCGAGCGCATATTGCGGGGAATGCGTACACCGAAAGGATAGAAGGGATCATCGTTCATTCATACGGCGCACACGTTTTTCATACGAAC
>JAEEGI010012034.1_pt1 | contig 18563 bp, 14 predicted proteins | sample 8958751 | NCBI WGS metagenome assembly JAEEGI01 (sample SAMN16246545, study PRJNA631951) | gut metagenome | biome: gut microbiome; feature: rumen; material: KS-attached | host: Bos | place: Iran: Karaj | collected 2018-10 | reverse complement strand
GAGACGGCAAGCAGCCTGCCAAGGAACTCTGGGACATCAAGTCGAATAAGAGTAATCCTAAGCCCAAGCATGCGCTTCCAGCCAAGAACGGAGACGGCAAGCAGCCTGCCAAGGGTCCCTGGAACATAAAGTCAAACAAAGAAAACCCGAAGGCAGAATTCGCCAAACCCGCTACCAACGGAGACGGCAAGCAGCCTGCCAAGACGCCCTGGGATATCAAGTCCAATAAAGAAAATCCCAAGGTATCATATGCAAAACCCGCTGCCAACGGAGATACTAAAGCCCAGGCAAAAGAACCCTGGGATATCAAGTCCAATACCGACGACCCCAAGGTTTCATATGCAAAGGAAGCCACTAACGGCAACGCAATGGCTGAGGCCAAACAGCCCTGGGATATAAAGGCTAACCAGTCAGATCCCAAGCCCAGTTACGCAGCCCAGTCTCCCAAAGATTCAGAGAGACCTGAGGTTCAGGAACCCTGGAACATACAGGAAAACCTTAAGGATCCCAAGCCGAAATACGCGGCCGAGTCACCTAAGGATCACGAGAAACCCGAGGCTGTAAAGTGGCCTCCCACAAGAAGAGCCCTGATGGCGTCCACGTTGTCTGACAGCTGAGGATAATCATGTTAACGATCAAGGCACCGATTGAGATCACGGCCAAAACATCATACGTGTCAGACCTTGAGGAGTTTTACTACCGAACCATAGGCAACTATTCTCTCATAGAGACTCCGGTAAACGGTGAAGACCTTCTGCATTTAAGCACCACTCCTCCGGAGATATATGTGGAAGAGGGAAGCTCCATGACAAGTCTCATACAGAGTTCCACACGTAATGAGGCTAATATACAGAAGGTTGAGATATTAAACAACGTCTTAAACCGTATAGTAATGTCGGCAGACGCTCACCTTACCTATCAGGACAGGGTCTTTATAACAGATGCGCTCTACAAGCTTGGTATCAGGGATGACAGAAGGTTCATGAACGCCTTCTACCGTATGGCGGAAGAGACTAAGAATACCAATACACTTATAAACCTGTATCTGGAAAAGGGAATGGAACTCAGGGAGATGGTTGAATCCATCGACTCGGAAAGGATAAGGGAGTCAGAGACCGAGACTGAGACCAGATTACAGGAAAAGGAAAACTTCCTTTATGAAAGAGTCTTAAGAAGATTAAAGACCGGCGCCATATACCAGATCGTAAGTAATTTTAACCATTCGATCGAAGAAACAGAGATAGACAAAAGAGAATACTCCATAGCAAACCAGAGCTACGCAGCGCAGCATATACTTCTTTCGGTTCTGCGCGAGCGGTCGGGAATAGCGGGAGAGAATCTGACATACTTAAACAGCAACATCTATGAAGAGAGCATAGAACAGACGGATGTAAGCATCGATAATGTCAAAAACGAGATGAACGCTGCTGTCCTTATGGATATGATCCAGAATCTCTATCATACGGGTTTTGACAGATTTTATTTAAATGACAATAAGTATTACAGATTTGAAGACGTGTTCTTCGGAGCATCCTTAAGCACTCTTCAGCGTCTGACTTCATATCAGGGCGATGTAAGCATCTCCATGCATGATTCCACAGAGATGCTCACTGAGAATAACTTCCTAACGTCCAATGAGATAGACCTGCTTACAGGCGATGAAGAAGGACATGTTACAGAAGAAGAACTGATCAATATCACCCGTACCGTCAATGAACTGAATGTGACCAATGAAAGAAGACGCCGCGAGTATATGCGGGCTTTGGAGCGCATAAGGACCAGAGAGAGAGGATCATCAGGTGAAGGCGGGATGTCGAAGACCAGAGAAGCAGCAAGGCTTGCGTTATCATCCCCCGAAGCATTAGCAGAGAGACTTAGCGAAGAAGAGACGGAAAATGCCGACAGGGACAGACGGGTACTTGAGGAACTGGCATATCTGTTCCCCGAAGAATCAGTCAGGATATATGAGATATTAAACGAGTACAGGAGCAATCCACAGACTCTCATAGAAAACAATATCGCCCGTCCCGCACAGATTAGCGAACTCATACATGATATTAATGTGGCTGAAAACGGCGGCGACTTCGATGAACCCGAAGACCGGGGGATAAGCGGAACAGATACTATCACCCGTGAGAAGAATGAAAGACTCCTTGAAGAGATAGACCGCTTCGAGAAGCAGGAAAGCGAGATCCGTGGTGAGAGCACCAGACGTATAAATGAGACGGAAGAACTGGTTCATGACTTAAGAGGCCGCATTCAGGATGAGACCACGGTAAATACCGGAACTGAGAGGATCATTACAGACACGGAACGCCTTATAGAGAGGATAGACCGTGAAAGGACAGTAAGAAGACGTCCGGTGACAGAGACAGCCAGGGAATATGAATCAGTACCAACCATTCATAAGGTCACGGAGACTCTTTCGGAAGAAGAACTTGAAGAACAGCTTAACGTTATGAGGCAGGATCTGACCAGACAGATCAGGACAGAGAGTTCAAGCGATGTTGTTACACAGACTCATACGAACAGCACGCAGACTATAGTAAACAATGAACAGACGACGCAGACAGTTGATAACCGCATGATACAGCAGATGATCAACGAGGGCGTAAGAAATCAGGTTTCAGCAATAAGTAATCAGGTGTTTAGGAAGCTTGAAAGCCAGATGCGTAACGAGAAGATACGCAGAGGGTATTAACAGCGGGAATTTATCCGGAGCGAAGCGAAGGATCTCACACCGGATACGGAAACATACATTTATTCAGGAGCACATAGATGGGAGTTTTGGATGCATTAGGACAAATGGGAGGAAACCTTGGGTCAAGCGTTGAGGGTATGATCTTTGACGGAGCCGGAGTCAAGGGTGTTTTATTTATTCCCAATCCCAATTATTTTGACCCGACGGATCCGGATCTGGCGGATCTCCAGAAGGACTTAAACGCCGCAACCAAGGAATTGCAGAAGGAACTTGATAAAACGGTCAAAGGAAAGCTGAGTCTTAGCGGTTTAAAGAGCCTGGCGCCCAAAGGCATGGGACTTGACGGGAAGAGTCTGGGTATCGGCAAAGAAGCGGAAGAAAATAAGAAATTCATAAAATATAAGCTTCAGTATAATCCAGCGACCATAAGACTTGATACCTTAAACGGTCAGATCCAGAACATGAACGGCCAGGACGATATGTCCAAGCTGGTTCAGACCAAGAAGTTCGAAGGGAGAACCAAATTAAGCTTTGATATAGTATTTGATGATGTTGATATCATGGATTCCTTCATGCTTGAGGATGTGGCGAACTTCAACGTCACCAAGGGAGTCAAGAAGGCCTATCACATGCTCAACAAGGAAGATAAGGGCAATACATTCTCGGTATCGGCCAGAATGGAAGCCTTCTTAGCTCTTTTGTCCGCTTCAAGCGCGCAGCAGGTGATCTTCTTCTGGAGCAAGATGAGTTTCAGAGGGCTTATCACAAGTGTAAGCAATAAGTACACGATGTTCAATACCGCAGGCAATCCCGTCCGCGGTACCATGCATCTTGAGATAACCCAGGATAATGAGAACAAGGAAGCCTTTGAGTATTCTGAAGAATACTGGAGAAAATCATTTGACAACATTTTCAAGGCTGAGAAGGGCTTCAAGGGAGCGTCTACAGCTTCCAAAGTATTTAACAACAATTTTCTTAATATTAAATTATAGTTTTTAAGTATGTATAAGACACAGGAGACTTGTTATGCCGATAGGAAGCGATCTGCAACAGAATAAGCCAAACGGCGGTTTTAATCCCCCCAGCGGTTTTTTGTATCAGGCAAAAAGGGCTATACAGTCAACGGCAGGCGTTGTCGAGAAGGCAGTGCTTGAGATAGCCGATTTTTCGCCTAAGGAAGTTAATGAAAAAGACGCTGCCAAGCCCAAAGGAGGAAATACGGGTATAGGCGGTAAATTTGATACCGATCTTGCAGCTCAGGTCGCCGGAAAAATAAACGCCGCCAAGAAGATCGCCAAAAAGGGCGGCGAAATGATGGAAGGCGATGACGCCAAGGATTTTGAGATAGTCAAGAATGGTAAGAAACTTAAATTTGAAGTGCCCTTTAATCCCGCGGAACTGTCATTTACCGGATACGGCGGTGAGCAGGTGGCTCAGCAGAACTTCGTCGGTTGGGTCAGAGATAAGAACAAAGGTATAAACGCTATGCAGAAGGTGGCTTCGCATATCGAGATGAACATCCCGCTTCTGTTTGATAAGACCAATCCGCTTGATGCATTTTACGCTGACAAGTTCAATATGTCCGGAACCAATGTTGCTAAGGGCGTAGCAACCGGGATCAGCAATCTGGTTGATGCCAAGGGGAAGGATAAAAACGACGCCGGTGCGCATTCTGTTCAGCCTGAAGTAGAGGCTCTCACCTATATATGCAGATCAGATGATAAGAGGCTTATAGGATTTACCTGGGGCGATATGCATTTCGAAGGAATCCTTAACTCGGTAAGCTGCGAATATACGATGTTCAATGTTAACGGGGAACCCTGCAGGGCGACTGTCAATCTGCGTATAGTGCTCATGGATTCCAACTACTCTGAGACCATCAGGATCTGGAAGAAGAAGTACTTAAAGCACTTCGGATACGACGCGTCAAATGCGATCATCGGACAGATGGGAGCACTGGGTTCAAACCTCGGATTACACTAAGGATCATTATGGCAGAACTGGATTTAAAAGATTTATTGGAAAAATACGAAGGATTCTATTATCCCTACGCTAAGGTGTATCTGGGAGATTCGGATCCTGAAGAAGATAAGAAGCTTAAGATCACGATCTTTGATTATCATGTGGAGAACACCTGCGAGTTTAAGGCTTCGATAGCGTCTTTCTCCATATCCGGGATCTTCGACGAATCTACCGGTTTCTATGATATGAAGAAGCTTAAGAAGTATGTAATGCTTGGGAACTCCGTCAAGATCATGTTGGGACACGCTAAGGAGATCACGGAGGTTTTCAGGGGGTATGTAGCCAGAGTTGACTTCATGTACAACAATGATACCTTTGAACCCGGTGAAGGCATAATCAGAGTGACCGCAATGGATGTTAAGGGCATAATGATGGCCAATAACAATTCCAAGAGACTTGAAGCCAATTACTATTCGGATGCTGTAAATGAGATACTTAATTCCGCATCATATCAGAATCTGGTAAACAACCAGATCATAACGGACATATCGGTAGGCGCAACTCCCGATAAACCGCCGGGAGGAGCTGAAGCGGGACCTCCGCCCGATAACCGTATAGAGATGGTAGCGGAAAGCGATTATGATTTTGTTGTCAAGGTTGCCAAACGGTTCAACTTCGAGTTCTTTACAGTAGGCGGCAACATAACGTTTCGCCCGGCTAAAACCAATACTCAGGAACTGCTTGATATAATCCCGTCCATCATCATCAAGGAGTTTGACGTGGCGTATGATATCACAGGCGTTGTAGGACAGGTCAAGGTCAGGACAATAGATATAGGCAAGGGCAATAAGGTGGAGGTCACCAAGAAGAACCAGTCCACGTTTTCGCTGGGAAGCAAGGCCAAGCCTCTTCTGTCAAACCAGACCTACGTATATACCGATTCTTCCATCGAGACTCAGACCGACGCTGATCAAAGAGCCTCATATATCATGGAGGACATGTCCTACAGACTGGGAACCCTTAATATGAGGATCTCGGGGATACCGGAGATAGTTCCGGGCAGATTCGTCAAACTGACGGGATTCGGTGAAGGTATATCCAATACGTATTACCTTACCGACGTGATACATGATTTCAACTCCAGAGAAGGTTATACCACCACCCTGATAGGTAAAGCATCCACGATATCGAAAGGGTGAGATGTTAATAGTAAACGGAGATAAAAATGCCATTTTTTGACATAGTTGATGATGTCGCAAGGCATCAGCTTGACAAAAACGATATGGGTGAGAACAGGATCATGGGAGCCATGGTCTGCCAGGTCGTCAAGAATTATGATGAGAACAGGCAGGGTTTCGTCCAGGTCAACATCACCACCAGAGATTATCAGGAATCCAAGCTTGTATGGGCCCGTATAGCTCTTCCTTATGGAGGAAGCAAGTGGGGAGAGTATTTTATCCCCGAGGTTGGAGACCAGGTCATAGTCGTTTTTGAACAGGGCAATATAGACAGACCTTTTATCATAGGAGCCATCCCCAAGACCAACTCCAACTTCATGCAGCAGGCTTTTGATGAGAAGAACCAGTATAAGCGCATCAAGACCAGAAACGGCAACCTCATCGAGTTCATGGATAACCAGGAGGGTGAAGGCGAGAAAGATCATATCTACATAAGGACGGCTAAGGACGGCACCCACAAGATAGATATAGATAACGAGAATAACAAGATACTTATTTCCGACAAGGAAGGCAAGAATAAGATCGAGATGAAGACCGAGAACGGTCAGATGGAGATCAATGCAGAGAAGAAGCTGACCATCAAGGTCGGGGATAATATCAAGATGATAATGAACGGCTCCAACGGCACGGTATCGATCGAAGCACAGAAGATCAACATGGAAGCTTCGGAGAATACCCAGGTCAAGGCCAATAACCGCGTAACGGTAGAAGGCGGCAACGTTAATTTCCAGGGCAATTCGATGTTGAAAGTCGAGAGTAGCGGACCGGTTACGGTCAGCGGTACACCGATAAAGTTAGGATAACAGTATTAATTTTCGCAAGAGGTTTACATAACCATGGCAAAAGAATTTTTGGGAACAGGAATGGCATTTCCGCCGCGCATAGATCCGGCAACTGGAAGATTTGCATTATCGAGCGGAGCCCAGAGCGTAAAAGAGTCTATATATCTGATCCTTATGACACAGGTAACCGAGCGTCTTACGAGACCTTCCTTCGGTACGGATTCTGCTTCATACGTGTTCATGGACATGAACAATACCGAGATCACGATCATGAAGCACGATCTGATGGAATCCATCTTAAGACAGGAACCGAGGGTTACCGATGTGGATATAGAGGCGGATATGGAAGCGCAGCAGGGTTACATCCTGATCAATATCGATTATACCCTTACGGATACTAACACCAGGGACAATCTGGTATTTCCCTTCTACTTGAATGCTGAGCCCGTACCGGATGAAGAAGAGGACTACTATGAGCCCGAGATAATAGATGTAAATATGAGCGAAAGTGGTGACTGGTCATAATGAGCAAGCGATGGATCCCTCAGAACGCTGAGGATATTGAAAACAGAATTGAAGAGCTGGCTAACAGTTACGTGCCGGAGTGGAAGTTTGACAGGACAGATCCCGATGTGGGTTCTGTCATCGCCCAGGTTTTTGCCAAGCAGACAGAAGAGAACATTAAGCTGATGAATCTGATGCCTGAGAGGTATCATCTGGAATTCGTCAATATGCTTGATTTCTCTCTTAATCCTGCGCAGCCTGCGGGAAGCATGGTCATATTCAATCTCTATGGCGGTCTTCTTCCGGGAGCGCAGCTACCGAAGGGAACCAGGCTTTCAGCAGAATCCGACAGGACAGTGAGCGGGTCGGTGATCTATGAGACCGACCGGAATATATATGTGACCGAGGCCCAGATCAAGGCCGTGTTCATGACTGACTTGGAGAAGGGAACCATATCTCCGATATACGGAGACTTTAATGTTCCGCCCATCATCAACCCTGCGTCCATCATCCCTTCGGCAATGGAGGAGATGGAGGAGATCGAGCCGGAAGATATGGTGGCTCTTATAACGGACATCATAGAAGAGGAGATGATGATCGAGATCCCTCCTTTTGTAATGTACGGAGAGACGTCGAATCTGGGCAAAAGCGTACTCACCATATATCATGACAGGCTCTTTGACGGAGTAGGCGAGCCCATATTCATAAGACTTACCGGAAATGAAGCATTGGCGTCAAGGATCGTTTCCGGTGAATTCACGTTCAAATATTTAAGCAGCGAAGGATTTAAGGAATTTGATTCTGTTAAGCTTCATGAGGACGGCTGCACGTTTGAGATAAAAAAGTCCCTTGAAAGCGCCAAGGTAAGCGTTGCGGGCAGAGAGTGCGCGGTTGTAATCGTATCCGCTAATTCCGTATTGACCGAGGCTCTTGAGCTTGCCGATGTGTCGCTGTCTGCAGGCGGCGCCAGCAGGAAGCCGGAATACGTAGGCGACGGGCAGATGGAACTTAATCCCGACAAGTTCCTTCCGTTTACCGATATGCTCGCCGTATATAACGAATGCTACATCGGGCATGATCCCTGTTTTGCCAAGAAGGGCGCAAGGATACGCCTTGATTTTAAGGTTTCATACAAGGACAATCTGATCAGGCTTACCGCCGAGGAAGAAGAATCCGAACTCACCATAGTCAAGCGTAAGCCCAGGAAAACGGTAGTGGATAATCCGGCGCTCGTCAGGGCGGATGAGATCATCATAGAGTATTATAACGGGATCGGCTGGAAGAAGCTGATATGCGATACTGAATATACAGGTCTTTTCGCCAATTCCGAAAACGGGGATTATTCCCTTAAGTTCATCTGTCCCGAAGACTGGGTTTCATCGGAGAGCGGTCCTTACAGCGGCAGATGCCTGCGCATGAGGGTCACCAGATCGGATAACTGTTATCTGCGTCCGGCCATACATACATATCCGGTGATAGAAGGTCTTAAGATATCCTATTCTTATGAGGGCAGATATACAGCGCCCACAAAGCTTGAGAGGATCCACGGGACCATCAAGGAAGATATCACCGAGAAACTGGGCAAGGATAAGCCTTTTACGGTATTGTCCGGAAGCGATTACGCTGACGATGCCCTGTACATAGGTCTTGACAGGAAGCTTGAAGAAGGTCCTATAAGCATATATTTCCAGCTTGCCGAGATAAGCAACCAAAGCGGCGTGCGTTTCAGAATGGAATACAGCTGCGGAAGCGGATTTAAAGAGATGCGCTTCACGGATCTTACCGAGGAAATGACCAGATCCGGCACCCTTTTGTTCCTGCCTCCGGCAGATATGACGGAGATGACCCTGGAGGGTAACCGTCTCTACTGGATCAGGATAGTCAGAAGCAAGACCGGCAGGGTTGATACAGCCGACGCGTTTCTGCCGCATATCGTAAGAATGTGCCTAAACGCCGTAACGGTTACCAATGTACAGACCGGTGATGAGGTTGATTACTATATCGACGAAGTGATGCCCAACATGCATTTCTCACTCGGGTCAAACAATGTGCTTGACGCTCAGATCTGGGTAAATGAAGTCTCCAATCTCCGGAAGGAAGAGATGGAGAAGATGCTGGCCGAGTTCCCTGATAAGGTCAGGGCCGAATACGACCTGTTAGGCAGGATATCGTCGTTTTATGTACTGTGGTCAGAGACCGATAACTTCGAAGATGCCCCCGACCGTCGATGCTATCGCATAGACCGTATGACGGGAAATGTGATATTTGCTGACGGAACGCACTGTGATATGCCAAGAGTCACAAATGACGTGGCTTTCAAAGCGCGTGTGCGCTCTACCGACGGAGAGAACGGTAATCTGCCGGAAGGGACCATAGTATCGTTTGCGGGAGACGCTCCTTACATAGATGAGGTATATAATCCGATACGCGCTCACGGAGGAAGCAACTTAGAGACTTTAGACCATGCTCTTCTGCGCGGAGCCGGTATCATGCACGCAAGAGGGAAGCTTGTTTCTGAAGGCGATTACGTACGTCATATCATGGAATTCTCCGACAGCATAGAAAGCACAAGCGTTGTTCCGGGCGCCACCATAGACGGCGGAACCGATCCTTCCGATATTTCCATAGTGCTTCTTATGAAGGACTATGCGGACGGAGCATTTTCATTCCACAGGATCAGCGCCCTTCTTAAGAAGGATCTGCTAAAGCACTGTGAACTGACCGTATCCGAAGATCATCTTCATATAGTTGAGCCGATATTTGTGGATATATCTGTGACGGTATGGGCTACGGTAATGGATATGGATGATTCATTTGAAGTACAGAACGAATTAAAGAGCGTGCTTACGTCATATCTTGATCCGGTGGCTGATGAGAATAACGCCGGATGGAGCATAGGCGTTCTTCCCAAGGAATCCCAGATCCTGATGAGATTAAGCGTCTTAAGAAGCCGCGCCATCATCCAGAGGATCACTGTTATAGGACATTATATAGACGCATCGGGTGAGCATGAACTTGATACGAAGGATATAGAGATAACTCCGTTCATGGTTGCAAGAAGCGGTGATCACAGGATCATCATTACCAATAAATGAGGTTGAACTATGCTTAGTGTAGAAGAACTGCAGGCAAGGACATATGAAGAGCGGATGGAAGACGTCCTTAAGGAGCTTCCCTTAAGAAGCGCCGAATGGACCAACTACAATCCCTCAGATCCCGGCATTACCGTAACAGAGAACCTGACAGCTTTCGCGGCGATACAGGGTTCGGATATCGTGTCAATGAGCTACAGAGCCAGGATGGCTCTCCTTAAGATGGCCGGATTCATCCCCGGACGCGGCAAATGCTCCAGGCTTTTGTTATGCAGCGATGAACTTGAGCATCCCGTAGTGTTTAATCCCGGACAGAGGTTTCATTTGGGCGATATATGTTTCGAGACCAACCGTGAGACCTATGCGGGCGGAGCAAGGCTTACCGGCGTATTTGTAAAAGAAGCGGCCGGGAAGACTGAGGATCCTGAGGAATCCGGATCCGAAGCAAAAAGCGCGGAGGATCAGGAAAGAAAAGAGAGCTCTGCAGCGGAGTTTAAGGATATCAGTTTTGTTCTTGATAAAGAACTCAGTGTTCCGGCAAGGATATTCGGGGAAGAACCTAAGCCCGGCGCCGAACTGTATTTTGTGTTTGACGGGGATACCGAAGGATTAAGAGAGATCATATTCTATGTCAGGATGCTCTCGGGAGCGGGACGCAATCTGACTGTGGACAGGACTGAGCATATATTTGCGGACATAGACTGGGAGATATATACAGCCGGCGGTTTTGAGCAGGTTAACGTCAGGGATTACACCGGCGCGTTTGTTAACAGCGGCGAGATCAGGATCCAGCTGCCCGAAAGTGAACTTGCGGTATATGACCGGATCCCCGTTCCGGGATTCTGCATCAGGGCTTCGCTTAAGAGATCGGATTATGATATGGTTCCGAAGATGACCAATCTGTTCGGATTCCTGTTTGAAGTATGGCAGAAGGATACCAAGGCGTATTCACAGACCTTCTCCAGGACGGATCACATATCGGTAAGGTCGCCCCTGGGAGAAAACGTATATTATCTGGTATTTGCAAGGGAGGCCAAAGGAGCGAGCTACCGCAGATACGAGCTTGCCACTCCCGGAACCCTGACCGGAAGATACTGTGAGTACCTTCAGGAATCAGGTACAATGAATATTAAGTTCAACATGATGGAATTCGGCTTTGCTCCCGTTAAATGCAAGGAATGCGTAAGGGTCATAGTATACAGCGAAGAAGTCATGAGAAGATACTCTGTCGGAAGAGTCATAGGATATGACGAACAGGAGATCTCACTTCCCTTAGACCATATAGTTGCAGACAGTTTCTTCCTTATCGCCAGAAGGAAGGATGAGGAAGGATATATATATGATTTTGTAAGACCGGAAAAGAAGCTTCCCGGCGGATTGTATTACCATCTTCTTGAAAACGAAGGAAGCATCGTGATAGAAGATGCCGGAGATTACATAGGCGCCGACCTCTTCATGGGAAGCGTGGCTACCTCCTCCGGAAAACGCGGAAATATCGGCGCCGGAAGCCATATTATGATCGATGACGGAACCGGAAGCGCGTTCTATAATCCGGGTCCCGGTATCGGCGGCGCATATAAGGAGACGTTAGAAGAAGTCAGAGCCAGATTCTTAAAAGACATGAGAACGCCCTACACCGCTGTTACGGCTTCTGATTATGAAACTCTTGTCAAGACCACTCCGGGACTGTGTATCAGGAAAACCAGAGCGGTATTTGATGAAAGCGACAATATGGTCCGTGTAGTCGTAATGCCTGATAATGATGAGGAATTCCCCAGGCTTTCGGAGATATATAAGCAGCGCATTACCAAAAGACTGGAAGAGAGAAGGCTTATCACTTCCAGATTTACCATTATACAGCCGGTGTATGCGGCTGTGGGCGTCAGATGCACCGTATATGTCAAGAGACATTTTTCTGACTGCCGATCCCAGATAGAGGAAAGGATACGCACGAGGCTCGATTATCTTAATTCCGATCACAATATCGGAGAAAAATTAAGATTTGAAGATGTTTTTCATGCCATAGAGGAGCTGTCCTGCGTAGAATATGTATATGAGCTGTCCCTGCATTCGGAGAATGCTAAGATCGCGCAGCTTAAAGAATATGACATAATCCCAAGGTATGACTGTCTGATCTATCCCGGTAATATACAGCTTCAGATAGTCACATCACAGGAATAGATTTAGGAGTGATGATATGGCCAATGACGTATGGTATTCCATCAGAGGCAACAGAATTAAGAGCGGCTTAGTCAAGGGATTTACCTATGACGACGACGGGAAGCTTACGCTTAATGAGGGAGAATTTGAGCATTATGTCTTCTTAAAGGCCCTTGACGGCGTAAGTGAAGATTCAGATTGGGGACGATTAAGTCTTGATCTTCTTTCCTCAGATGAAATGGTATGTTATACTTATATATTGGTTACAAACCGAACAGATATAATGACCGATTACGGCGCGCTTATATCCATCGATGAGCTCTTATGTGATCCCGATGTGAGCGCATACGATAAGATCACGTTCATGATGGACAGCGGAGCCAAACGTCTGGTTAATGCGCAGGACGCGCTGCTGTATGACTTAAGCGGCAGATATCTGTATATGGCCATCGAGATGATGGGAAGCGGAGCAGCATCCATAGAGCACATCAGAGTCAGTGCCGTGGGTGACAATTTCATGTATGCATTTCCTGAAGTATATCAGGAGAGAAACAGCTTCTTCCACAGATACCTGTCAGTTTTCTCAAGCGTGTATAACGACATCTCAGAGCTGAGTGAGAAGCTGTATGAAATGCTTGATCTGGATAAGTGCTCCAAAGAACTGCTGGAGATGTACGGATCCTGGTTCGGCATCGACTTAAAGGGCGGCTTTCTGGAAGAAGACGTGCTCAGACAGATCGTTAAGGAAGCATATGTTCTAAACCGCATGAAGGGAACCTACAGAGGTCTCGAGCGAGTATTGGAGATCGTACTGGGTGAAGAAGTAGTGCTGTTAGAGAATCGCATGCAGGGAGGAGATGTTTTCGGCATCACGGTTTTAGTTAACCGCAGGCTTACTGAAGAATTAAGGCATCAGATCACTTTTATGGCCAATCAGTTTAAGCCGCTTCGAGTTAAGCTTCGTATCCTTCAGATGGAGAAGGAGGCAGTCATGGATGGCAACAGCTATCTGGATATGAATGCGTCCATCCCTTCAGAGAAGAGGCTTGTGCTTGACGAAGAGACACTGTATGACGGTGTAATAACACTAACCTGAATGAGGAGTTGATATGACTATTGAAGAAATCAAAGAAGAAGGTAAGGTACAGTTAAATGTACATGGCAAGATAGACGCGCTGGCGTCTACGGAGTTTCAGGACGGGATACTTAAAGCATTTCAGAAGTCATCCAATGTTATCCTGAATATGGCTGATGTGCAGTACATATCCAGTGCCGGGTTAAGAGGGCTTATGATCGGCCAGAAGACCGCAGGATCCAAAGGCGGTAAGTTCACGATCATCAATGTTACCGATCCGGTCAGGGATATTTTACGCGTTACGGGGCTTGAAAAGGCGCTGTCCATACAATGATCAGGATAGAGAATCTGTGTCACCGCTACGAGGATTCCGAAGGCGGCACTTTTGTATACAACGATTTCAATATCGTGATCGAGGATGGGGAATTCATAGCCCTTACAGGAAAAAGCGGGAGCGGTAAGACCACTCTCCTTAAGCTTCTGATCAAGGAGACGGAGCCCATAAGCGGCACGATCACCGTGGACGGCAAGGACATTTCCAAGATCAAAAAGAAGGATGTTCCGTATTACAGAAGAAATATCGGGGTTCTGTTTCAGGACTTCAAACTGATCCCGGATATTGACGTATATGACAATCTTCATGCTGCTATCCTGGCTACGGGAGGATCCGGAAAAGAAGCGGACAACAAGATCACCCATGTCTTAAGCATGCTGGGCATAGATCATCTATACAAAAGATATCCGAAAGAGATGTCAGGCGGAGAACAGCAGAAGGTATGTCTGGCCAGAGCGGTGATCAATCATCCGAAGTATCTGCTTGTAGACGAGCCCACAGGGAATCTGGATCCTGCATCAAGTGCAGAGATAGTCAGGCTTCTTGATATCATACACAGGCAGGGCATCACGATCATCATGGCAACCCATGACTTAAGCATTGCGGATTCGGGTGACAGAAGGCGTGTGGATCTGGACAGTATTAATTCAAGCCTGCCCATTGAAGAGATGGAGACGCCTTCAGACGACGGATGAGGTGTCGGCTTATCTGTCAGGAAGTATATAGATGTAATATGTTGGAGGTTTACATAACATGACTCGTTCACAGAAACTGATAATAATAGCGGCATGCGTATTCTATGTGCTGACCATATTCGGCTTCTTTTATCTGGATCTGCCGCTCATTATCGTGTTCTTCGTATTATTTTCTCTGAGTATGCTTACTTTCGCATATCTGTGTTTCAGAATGCACAACGACTATACGGGCGCTGAACACCTGCAGCAGGAGATCGGCGTTCTTAAGGCTGAGAATGTCCAGATGAAGACCGACTGTGACAAGACCGTAGAAGAGAAGAACAATGAGATCATCAGGATGCAGCTTAAGATCGATGACTTAAGCGTTAAGCTTGCAGATAAGGAAGAAGAGCTTAATAAGGCTCTTGAAGAGGCCGCAGGAGCGGTTCGGGAAGAAAGCATTGTGGAGACAGACGTACTAGACAGCCTGCTGCCTCCTGAGGATGAGGATCCTGCCGTTACGGTTGATATCATCGATGTAGCAAGACGCGCCATAGCAGAGCTGTCAGAACAGGCACAGGCAGCGAATCTCCAGATCAATATCTCAACGGCTTCAGATAAGCTTATGGTACATGCAGGGGCTAACAGACTCCTTATCATGTTCAGGAACATAATCGATAATTCCATTAAATATATGCAGACCGCAGGAGTACTGGTCATCACTATTTCCGCGGTTGAGGACGACATCTTCATAGTCCTTAAGGATACGGGAAAAGGTCTTCCTGAGAATGAGACCAAGCATATATTTGAACTTAATTACCAGGGATCTAACCGTATAAGCGGTAACGGCTTAGGACTTACGCAGGCCAAGGCCATCGTTGAGCATTACGGCGGAACCATTTATGCAAGGAGTCCCGCAGGCGGTGGAATGGGTATATATATCCAGCTTCCGACTACTTAAGGTTATGTGGTGAGGTAATATGAAGAGAAACAATCGGATTTTCATAGCACTTTTTGCTTTTTTCATAGTAGTTGCCATCGGGGCGCTCCTGATGCTTGATGGCAAGGGTTCAGTGTTTAACAGGGGCAGGGATTCGCTCGGTGCGACCCCTTCTGTGATGTCGCAGACGGTTATCGGAGATGAGTCGGTAGAGAAGGTTGAAGAAACTGCCGGTCTGGAAATGGAAGTTCAGGAAGAGGTTACAGCTGAAGAGGTTGCTGAAGTTGTGGAGCCTGAACCGGAGCCTGAGCCCGAGCCTGAACCGGAACCCGAGCCGGAGCCTGAATTCGAGGTCAGATACTTTAAGTTTTCGACTACCAACAAAGAGGCTAACTTAAGATTCAGGGAAGCCCCTTCGGTTGATGCTCCGATCATCACGAAGCTTTATTACGGAACCAGAGGTCATGTGCTCAAACCCGGCAACGAATGGTGCAAGGTTGTAATGAGTTCCGGTAAGCAGGGATATGTCTCAACGGAATACCTCAAGATGACTGAACTGACTAAGGAAGAATTCCCCGAACAGTATGTCGATGAGGTTGAAGCTCCCGACGAAGTACTTGATCCGATGAAGTTCGATAATACATGGGATAATTCTGCAAACGGTGAAGGGGACGCAACTGCGGCGGATGGCGCTTTGACTGATCAGCCTGCAGACGCAGCAGCTGCAGAACCGGCTGCGGATACGGCTGCATCAGAAGTTGCACCGGCCAACTGATGGAAGTATAGGTTCAGATCGATGCTGAATGATGACATCATACGTAAAAACGTCAGAAAAAACGAGAATATAAAAAAAGAGAAGGAGATCCGCGAGAGGAACCTTGTCAATGATGACGAGGAGGAAGAGACCTTCATGTATGACATCAGAAAACCCATGGCATTCATAAACGAAGGCGATAATGGGGTGTTCGATATCAACAGACAGACAGGGATCAATACCGCCAAGAGCGTATTTGAAAAAGGAACTTTGTTCGTAACAGGACGCAGGTAGGAGAAATATGGCTAATTTTAATGAAGAATTAAATAATAAGCCTTTTGCCAGCTATACCGAATACATGCAGTATGTCTTTGACAGTGTGAATTCAAGCATTGACAGCTACATCGCACACTTAAAGACCATATATGCAACCGGTGACGGTGGATACAAGAACATCATGTATCCCGATATCGAGATAGCGGAAGCTACCTGCCGTTCAAGACTTACCGAATCATATAAGGGCCGCGAGAACAGCAGCAGTCAGACTGCGAAGGAATCTGATGACGACGGGGATTTCTCTTTTGGAGATACGGCTTCTGATCCGGATGGCGATCAGGAAGATAATGATGATGTCGATGATTTCTTTTCTTCTTTCGGTTCAAGTTCCGATGACGAAGAAGACGAAGAGATGGATATGGCTCTTCTCGATCTGTTAGGAGATTTCGCTGCCAATAACGAATCTGCCGATGACGCCGAAGAGGAAGAAGAAGAGAACGACGTCTGGGATGAGATCAAGAAGGATACCAAGATCGCCATTGTCGAAAGACTTGAGCTTATCAATCACAGGGCGGAGCTTACATTAGCCCAGGGTATATCATTACCGTTCTATGAACTGAGCAGCAGGCTTTCATTTGAACCCTTCACCCAGTTCTGTTTTGCCTGCGGTATCCTGTCGGCTACACAGACGGATTATGCCGGCGTCTTCCATATCATAAATGAAAATGCCGGTTTGTCGGCGCCTACGATAGAATCGGCAGCTAAGGTATTTTACGGAGCAGGATTCTCCATAACCGGAGCCTTCGGCGACATGAGTGCATGTCTTGAACAGCTTATACCGGTGCTGCCTCTTCAGGTTATAGACAGCATGCCTTTCTCCACCATCGTATCGCCTGATAAGAGAATGATCGATTTCCTCTTCGGTCGTAACCCGCTTACGCTGGATGAGAATTTCGACAGATTCATATACATGCTCACGGATGATGAGGAACTTAATCCCGTCATGGCCAACGAGGGAAGACTTGAGGCCATGAGGACGTCCTATGAAGACGGTATCAGGATATTCTATTACTACGGTGATGACGGCAGCGGAAGAAAATTCTTCGTTAAGAATTTCTGCCGTGAGATGGGCTTAAGAGCGGTTGCCATCAACTGTAAGAAACTGTTCATATACGACTATTCATATGTTGAGAAAGCACTCTGGTCGGTTACAAGAGAGTGTATCCTGACCAAATCCTGCTGCTGCTTAACGGAGCTTACCTACCGCGACGAGGAGAAGGAGAAGTTCTTCGGATATATGGATATGGCGTTCTCAAAGCTTACCGAGAAGGGCGTACTGGTATTTGCCATGAGTAAGCTTTATATAGATTTCAGGGAGGTAACCAAGAGTGCGTTTACGGATCTTGAGCTTCCCACTCCCAATACCGGAGAGCGTCAGGCCTGCTGGGAGTATTTCGCTAAGGGCTTTGATCTTGCCGAAGATGTGGATCTGCTCGAGATGTCAACGAAATTCCTCTTTACCGCCGGTAAGATCCATGACGCGCTTATTAAAGCAAAGTCACTGTCCAATATGGACAAGGAGCCGGCTATCTCCAGAGCAAATCTGTTCAAGGGATGCTACGCTCAGATGAGTTCCGAACTGTCACAGAAGGCAAGCCGCGTTGAGGCCAAGTTCGGATTCGAGGATATCGTTATGAATGAGTCTCAGAGAGAGACCATAATGCATGCGATAGAGCAGATGACATACAGGAAGCAGGTATATGAGTCCTGGAACTATACCAAGAAATATCCTTACGGCCGCGGTCTTACGGTGCTTCTCTTCGGAGCTCCCGGTACCGGTAAATCCATGATGGCGCAGGTTATAGCCCATGAGCTTAATCTGGAGCTTTACAGAGTTGATATTTCCAAGGTTGTTGATAAGTACGTCGGTGAGACCGAGAAATCCCTGTCGATGATATTCAGGGAAGCCAAGAAGTGTAATGTCGTCCTCTTCTTCGACGAGTGCGATACCATATTTGCAAAACGTTCCGATGACGGCGGATCCAAGCAGGCGTCCGCAAACAACCAGACG
>JAEEGI010012033.1_pt1 | contig 18563 bp, 11 predicted proteins | sample 8958751 | NCBI WGS metagenome assembly JAEEGI01 (sample SAMN16246545, study PRJNA631951) | gut metagenome | biome: gut microbiome; feature: rumen; material: KS-attached | host: Bos | place: Iran: Karaj | collected 2018-10 | reverse complement strand
GTCCATCCAAGGGCATTGGCAATAACGTAATATCCCCTGAAAGTATTCTCACCCCAAAGCATAGCCGAGTTTGCCGTGTCGTAGCCAAAAGCCACAATCGGCGCAAGGAGGTACATTCCGATGAAATCCATAACAGTCATGCCCTCCTCCACTCCGCTGTCGGAAACAAAGGTTCTGACGTTTGTCAAAACAAATCCGAAGAAAAAAAAGACTACCGATGCAATGGCTATCGGCTTCAGACTGATTCTGCGGCGCGTGTAAAGCATGTAGAACGAAGACAGAAAAAGCATGAAGAAAATTACCTTTGCCATTGTGCATAAGAAGAACATCAGTCCCATGAAGAAGACGAGGGCAAGCCGCCATCGGTTTATCTTCTTGCGGTCGAGTTCAACAAGCAGAAGGACATAAACCACAAAGACAAAGTACCTTACAGGGCCGAGGCTGAATCCGTAAGAATCATCGACGGTTTGCTGACGGATATTGTAGACCAGTTCGACCACGCTTCCGTTAGAAAGCGCGAACATCACGGTTTTGTAGCACATATAAGGCACAAGCAATGCCGAAATTGCCGTGAGGATGTTGATATTCGTCTCGCACGGCTGCCACACAACGACCTTTCGAACAGGCAGGAACCTGAACGTGAGAAACGATGTCGATACAAGTCCTACAACCCACAGAATAAGGCAGATAACAAACTGGTCAGACACGGCATACAACTCATGATTAAGCGTTAGGTACATGAACAGAATCACGCTCCACACGCCAAGAGTAACGCTCCACGGCGAAAAAACGTCTCTGTAAATGTAGAACAGAAACGCCCATGCCAAAACGAATGTCACAACCAGCGCAATAATCATACAAGCTTATAATAGCACAATGTTCCGATAAAGGTAAGGAAAACTACCATGACGAGAATAACGAGCCGCTTAGGCGAATAAGGTCTTTCGGGAACGACGGCAGGCTTCAGAATTGTGAAAGCCGGAGTGCGCTCCATCACCTTTGCCTTTGCCAACTGCAACTGAGCCGACACCTGCTGATACGAGTTGAAGCAAATCTGCATCTCGTTTTCCAGATTGTCGCTCTCCGCCTTGAAATAGTTCGAAACCAAATCGTGGTTCTGGTCGGAGAAGCGCGCATATCGTCTTTGCGATTCAACATATTCAGCCTTTGCCTTGGCATGAAGTTCGGTAACGTAGGCAAGTTCCTCGCGCGCCTTCTGGGTTCGGTAGTCGGTTATGAACTTTTGAAGTCTGATTCTCACAGAATCGGCAATCTGCGTAGCCACAAGCGGGTCTTGGTCTGTAACCTCGATGGTTATGACGTCGGTCTTCTTGTCTACGCTGCATTGCACGCGCTTGTTTATCGTCTTGATAATCTTGTTATCCTCTTTTGTGTAGATGTTGGCAGATGTCTTCTTCTGCATCTCGGCAGATGTAGAAGATTCGGTTTTCTTCATGCTCGACGAGAGCCATTTCATCGGCAAAGACCACCAAGCCACCTTTGTATCCTCGATAATGTAGTTTCGGTATGTCTTATTGATGCTTCCGTCGAGGGTTCTAACCTTCACGTCGAACAAATCGGCAAGAAAGGTTGACGACGACTTCACGTCGGGATAAAGTTCGGGCTGAATGGCATCTTCGCTGCTTCCGTTCATCTTAACGCCAACCATCGATGCCAGCGACGACAGATTTCCTGCCAGCGATGAATTCTGCACCTCGGGAGCCAATTTAACCTCGGCCTTGTACTGCCGCGGAATACTGAATGCCACGACAATTGCCGCAACCGCAGCCACGCCTATGTTTATTGCGAATCTTTTCTTGTGTTTCAATATAAGATTCCGATATTCTGCAAGATTAACTTCGTGAAGTTTTGTTGTCAGTTCCATTATAAAAATCAATGTAATCTTTGCAAAGATACATCATAAATTCAAAAAATCATTACATGGCATAACGAAAAAGCCAAATCTGCCATTCTTTACGAGAGTTAGGCATGAACAATTATGTAAAAACATACAAAACCATGAATTATCATGCAGAAAAAAACGCTAAAAACGACTTCTAAGGTACGGGATAGGTTCGGGTAAGCAAGGAGATAGTAAGGAGATAGTAAGGAGGTAGCAAGATGGTAGGTTCGAGAAACGTATATTGATGCAATAACAAAGATACTTCTCTTACAAGAGCCATACCTGCTCACTATTTTTTTTGTGAATGTGCACACTCCCCAAGACAATCTGGATTGTAAAGTTCTTAATACCCCATTGCAAGAAAAGGAACATCATTGAATTCATGCTGAACTGACGTATTCTTTAATTATTCTTAATAAATACTAATAAATTTTGCCGATAGACAAAAAAGATATACCTTTGTATGTTTTTTCATAAACAATTACATTATGACGATTACACATAACAAGTTTTTCAGAGGCGCAGTCATCGCACTCACACTATTCTTTGCACTATCACAAAACCTAAACGCACAGAGTGGAATGACTGACAAACAGATTGTTGAATACGTAAAAAAACGCGTAGAAAGCGGCGCAGATCAGAAAGAAATTGCCAAGGAACTTTTGAGAAAAGGCGTTACTCCGCAGCAGTTGCAACGCCTAAAACAAAAGTACGAAAAGATGAAGAAGGAAGAGAAATCAGGCTCTTCGTCGAAGAATCTTAAAGACCTCTCGTCAGATGATAATCGAACAAGAAAGAACAACGGCGAAGAGCGCGACGAGGATTTGGACGATATCCTCGGCGACATCGAACTGCCAGAGAAAAAAATCTACGGACACGATATTTTCAGAAACAAATCGCTCTCGTTCGAGCCAAACATGAACATTGCCACTCCGGTAAACTATGTCCTTGGTCCGGGCGATGAGGTGACTGTTGACATCTACGGCGCATCGCAGAGCAGCAACACATACAAGGTTTCGCCCGACGGCTCGATAACAATCGAGGACGTTGGTCCGGTATATGTAAGCGGACTCACGGCTGCAAAGGCTCAGGCAAGAGTAAGAAGCCGAGTTGGCCAGTATTATCAGGGCTCGCAAGTAAAACTCTCGGTTGGCCAGACACGCACTATTGCCGTAAACGTTCTCGGCGAGGTTACCGCACCGGGAACTTACTCACTCTCAGCATTTTCTACAGTTTTCAACGTCCTCTACCTTGCCGGAGGAGTTACCGACACGGGTACGCTCCGCGAGATTAAGGTGACGAGAAAAGGCAAAGTTATCTCGAAGATTGATGTCTACGACTATCTTGTAAACGGAAAACTGGCAGGTAACGTGATGCTTCAGGATAACGATGCCATCATCGTTGGCCCTTACGAGAATCTCGTTGAGATTACCGGTCATGTAAAGCGTCCGATGTTCTACGAAATGAAGAAGGACGAGAGTCTTGAGGCTCTCCTCAAATATGCCGGCGGATTCACGGGCGATGCGCTGAAAAACAGCATTCACATTGAGCGCAAGAGCAGCGAGGGTCAGACAGTTTACAGCGTGAACGAGAAGGATTTTGCAAGTTTCACTACTCACGACGGCGACTCAATCTATGTTGAGGCAGCCATCGAGCGATACAAAAATATGCTTTCTGTTTCGGGCGCAGTATTCTTCCCGGGAAAATATCAGCTTAGCAAGGAGGTAAACTCGGTAAAATCGCTGCTGAAACAGGCTGGCGGTCTTACCGAAGATGCCTTCATTAACCGAGGCGTTCTGTACCGTATGAAGGAGAACCGCACCCGAATGGCTATGACCATCGACATCGCAGGAATTACCAAAGACACGGCTCCTGACGTACTTCTTCAGAACGAGGACTCGCTCGTCATCGCATCTACAGAGGAAATCAACAAAAAGAAGATGATTTACGTCTACGGCGAAGTATTCGTACCGGGCGAACAGCCTTATGCCGAAGGACTTACAATCGAGGATGCAATCGTTTCGGCTGGCGGATTAAAAGAGACAGCCACTACCCTAAACGTTGAGGTTTCGCGAATGTTGATTTACACACACACGAAAGATTCGACCTACAACACACAGGCAAAAGTATATCAGTTTACGCTGAAAGACGGTCTGCCAATAAACGAAGGCTCTAAGTTCACCCTACAGCCGGGCGATATGGTTTCAATCCACCGCTCGCCTGAATATCAGCAGCAGCAAAGAATTACCGTAAATGGCGAGGTTCTGTATGCCGGAACTTACACCCTTACGGGAAAGAACGAACGTCTGAGTAGCGTAATAAAGCGTGCCGGCGGTCTGACAGCCGCAGCAGCCGGAGCAAACGCGCGCCTCATCAGAAAGATGACTCCAGAGGAGCGCGAACGTAAGATTCAGCTTGTAGAGATTGAGCGCCGCTCGCTGATGCAGGACAAGGAGAAGACTCAGAGTCTCAGCCTCGACTCAACAGATATCAAGAAACTGAAAATCAAGGAATACTACAACGTAGGTATCGACCTCGACAAGGCGATGAAGAATCCGGGCTGCTCAGAAGATGTTGTGCTTCGCGACAGCGACCAGATTATCATTCCTCAGCACGACTACACCGTAAGAATAAACGGAGAAGTGCTTTACTCTAACACCGTAAGCTATGTCAAGGGCAAGAGAGGCAGTTACTATCTTAACCAAGCCGGCGGCGTTAGCAAGACTGGCGACAAGAAGAAAGCCTATGTCATCTATGCCAACGGTCAGGTAAGCCGTCTGTCTAAAGGCAAGGTAATGCCGGGCTGCGAGATTGTTGTGCCAACAAAGCAGAAAAAGGAAACAAACATGCAAAATACATCATTGCTGATAAGTGCAGCAAGCGTTCTGGCAACAGTAGCAGCCGTTTTGATTTCAGCATTAAAATAAAAAGATATGGATAACAAGGTTTTAAACATAAACATTCCGGAAACTCTTAGACTTTTGAAGAAAGACCGGAAAAAAATCTGTATTTACAGTCTGATATCAGGCGTTATAGGAGTTGCACTCGCCTTCGGAACGCCAAAAAAATACGAATCAACGGTAATGCTTGCTCCTGAAGAGTCTGGAGCAGGCTTTTCTGGTAGCATTTCGTCACTCGCCTCGATGGTGGGAATGAACATGAAATTCGGTCAGAACGGCGATGCTATCTATCCAGAAATATATCCTGATTTAATGGAATCGACTGATTTCATAGTTGGGTTATTTCCCGTAAAAATTACAACAGACAAAACCAACGAAACATTCGACTATTACACATACATTAAAAAACATCAGAAAAAAGCAGTACTTGAATATCCATTGCTCGGTCTGAAGTATATCATCGAACTTGTAAAACCGAAGGATGACAGCGGCAAGAAAAGCGGTGTAAACACTAACCCTTTCCGTCTGACAAAAGATGAGTTTGAAATTGCAAAGGAAATCAGGACAAACATAAATTGCTCGGTAGACAAGAAGACAAGTGTTATCACCATAAAAGTGACCGACCAAGATCCACTTATTGCCGCGACACTTGCCGACTCGGTGAAAACGCATCTGCAAGTTGCAATTACAAAATACAGAACTCAGAAGTCGAGAAACGACTTGAAATATCTTGAGCAACTATACAGCGAGGCAAGAGGTCAATACGACGATGCACGAAGAAAGTACGCAGCGTATGCCGACTCGCATCTCAACACCAACCTACAGTCGTACAAACTGAAGGAGGACGAACTCTCGAACGACATGAATCTGAAATACAACATCTACCAGCAGATTGTTGAGCAAATTCAACTTGCCAAGGCTAAAGTTCAGGAAAGAACTCCGGCATTTACGGTTGTGCAGGGCGCATCGGTTCCGCTGAAGCACAGCAACAGATCGAAAGCCGCAACACTCATCATCTGGATGATTTTGGGATTTATCATACGTTTCGTAATCCTTGTATGGAAAAACCGGAAGATGTATATAAATATATAAAAAATTAACACAGAATTGTCTTTCCGTAACTATATCATAGCGTTTGTATCCGCCATAGTTCTTGCTATTGCGGCATGGCTTGTCGTACCACACAAATACGCAGCAAAGGTAAAACTGTGCGACGAGTACAAGGAAACCGACCTTGCAGTTGGATTGGATCAACTTAGCGCAAAAATAAAGAAGATGATGAACAGCAACGTTGGCATTAACGATATGGAAGTTTATGCCAACGTGCTGAATTCGGATGAATTTGCAAGAAAAATTTCCCATAAAAAACTCGAAGGCAGAAACGCCACATACGGAGAGTATCTGAATACCGACGATACCATTGGAACGATAAAAGATAACATTTACTACAACTACTCTTCGCGAAAGAATACACTAATAATACAATTTACCGATGATAATCCAGAGATAGCCGCGCAGATGCTCGACAGCGTGACAGTCGAACTGCAAAAATTCATTTCTGAGAAAAGACGCTTCATTGCAACCAAAAAGTTCGACAATGAAACGGCTCTGCTTTCATCTGCCAAAGAAAGTATGGAGAAGAGCAGAAATGATTACGGTTCGTATGCCGACAGCCACCGGAACACAAAGACCGAATCGGTAAGACAGGAGATGAATTTATTTCAGGGCATCCTTGAGAACTCACAGAAAGAATACGAAAACAGCGTAAGACAGAGCGTAAGACAGAAAATGCTGTCAAAACGCTCATATTCATCTTTCGCAATTATCAGAAGCAATACTGTTCCGACACACAAAGACACGCATCTCGGCGGATGGATTGTTGCATTCGTAGTTCTCTCGCTGCTATTAGCCAAAGGCTACTCTCTATACAAAAAGCGGAAACAGAATCCACAAAAAATTCAAATTGGCGGATTGTTCTCGCCATGGAGCATAACAATTGGTGTCTGGGCAGCCGTCATTGCATCGATTATATTCAGCGGCGATCTTATGGATCCGCTAACAAGCCAATTCTATACAAGCATTAGTATATGGGTTCCTATTTTGTGCATAACATCTTTTGTAACCTTCAACCTGATGGAGCAGAAGACTCCAGCCGCGAATCATGAGTTCAAGGTAAACATGACAATGTTTAACGCACTGTATATCATTGCCATGATTATCACTCCGCTATATCTGTACCAGATTTACAAACTGGTTTCGATGTTCGACACCCAAGACTTGATGAACAATGTACGCGAACTTGCAATTCACGGCGATGGATATGGCTTTCTAAACTATACATTTGTGGTTAACGAGGTTTTACTGCTGACAGCCCTGTGGCTCTATCCAAAGATAAAATGGTGGCAGCTTACAACCATAATAATAGCCTGCATTCTGTACGCAATCGGAAACATGGAGAAGATTACGGTATTTCTACTGTTTATCTCATCAATGTTCGTGTTGTTCGAGCGAAGGGTTATCTCTGTCAGAACCATTGTTGTAATAGGATTCGTCCTGCTTATCGGCTTCTACTTCTTCAACCTTGCCCGTTCGGGCGAAGACAGCAACTACAGCAAGAACGAAACACTGTTCGACTTCATCGGAATGTACATCCTGTCTGGGCCTGTTGCCTATTGCAAATTGCATCAAAATTTATCCGACCAGTTTGGTTCAGATACCCTTTGGGGCGTTTATCTTTATCTCAGCAAATGGCTGTCTGGCGACTTTATCCCTCACACACCTTTTCAGGAGTTTGTTACTGTTCCGATGTGGACTAATGTCTACACCGTGATGCGTCCGTTCTACACAGATTTCGGCAACACAGGAGTGGCATTCTTTGCCTTTCTATACGGAGTATTATTAGGAGTTGCATACCGTCTGAAAACCAATGGTAACAACTTCGGGACATGTCTATATACATATTTTGTATACGTTCTGACATTACAGTTCTTTGACGAATTTATAACTGCGAACCTGCCCCTTTTCGGACAGATGCTGATACTATTAGCTATCATCACGCAAAACAGAATTAAATTTTCGTTCAAAAAGATAACAAAATGAATTTATCATTTGTAAAAGACACATTTCAGAAGAAAAACCGTTCATCAATTCTGATGCTTAACGTGTTGGCATCATTCTTTATAAAAGGATGGTCTGCACTTGTTGTACTTATTATGGTTCCATTAACATTAGAATGTCTGGGAAAGTACAAGAATGGTGTATGGCTTACCATAAGCAGTCTGCTTATATGGATAGACCAAATGGACATCGGCTTAGGTAACGGATTAAGAAACAAACTTACATCATATATGGCACACAATAACATTGAAGGAGCCAGAAACATTATAAGTTCGACATTTGCCATGCTGGTATTCATAATGTTTCCTATCCTAATTATTTTGTGCTCACTTAGCATATACTGCGACATATACACTTTTTTTAATGTTGATGAAAGTATAATTCCAGAACTGAGAACAGCACTTCTTGTTGCTGTTACACTTGTCTGTATGACATTTATTCTGAAAATCATAGGCAATGTATACATGGGTATGCAATTGCCAGCGGTTAGTAATCTTATTTTGTCTTTAGGACAGACTCTGGCACTAATATTATCAGTGATACTGTATTACACAAACAATGCAACATTCCTTAATATTGTTGTAGCAAACACTGCAGCACCACTAATAGTGTACATTTTGTCATACCCTTACACTTTTTACATTAAGTTTCCTCAACTTAGGCCAACAATTAAGGGAATAAATCTACAATCAGCCTTAGAACTCGGCAACATCGGATTGAAATTCTTTTGGTTGCAGATTGCCGCCATAATACAGTTTCTATCAGCAAACATCCTTATTGCCAGGTTTTTCAGCCCAGAGATGGTAACACCATACCAAATTGCATACAGATACATGAGCATTATGATGGTTTTCTTCACTATTATCTGCATGCCTTTCTGGAATGCCACAACCGATGCATACGAACGAGGAGACATGGAATGGATTAGAAAAGCAAGTACAAGAATGAATTGGATAACACTTGCTGTTGCCGTTTTAATAGTTATACTTGTCATAATATCGCCATTCGTCTATAAAATTTGGGTTGAGGATGAAAACGCCGTTAGCTTAAACATGACAGCAATGATGGCATTGTATATATTACTCATGATTCTAAGCAACAGATTTTCATTCTTTCTCAATGGTGTTGGAGCACTACGGCTACAGTTATATATGACGATTTCATCAGCAGTTTTCATACCATTAGCATGGATTGTAAACTACTACACACATAGTATAATCTGCTTTATGGCTGTTATGTGTTTCTGCAATCTCCCGGGACTTATTGCAAATACCATCCAGTTTCACAAAATTCTAAATGGTACGGCAACAGGCATCTGGAAAATATGACAAACAAATTTATTAACTTAGAACAAAAATAGTTTAATGACAACATACAATACCAAGATGTTAGGATTGGTAACACTATACAATCCTAACCCACAGGAAGCTTCAGAAAACATAAAACGATACATTCATGATATCGACAAACTCATCATCTGGGACAATTCGCCCATTGAAGCAAACATCAAGCAACAGGTCATAGACCTAATGACTGATGAGAAAGACCATATTGTATGGCATGGAGATGGACAAAACAAGTGTATCGCTCCGGCCATAAACTTTGCATGGGAATATGCAAAGGAGCAAGGATACGATCTCTTGCTCATAATGGATCAGGATAGTCATTGGGCAAACTTTTCTTTTTACCGAGAAAAAGTTGAACATTACTACCTGACAGGCAATAAATGGGCTTTCGTTCCATATATCGCAGGAAACGACAACTGGGTAATCTTTAATGAAGTTCATTTCAAGCGCGTATTTATCAATTCAGGAACAATCATTCCAATTGAAATTTTGAATGCAATAGACGGTGCCGACGAAACCTTTGCACTAGATGCCTTAGACCACGACTTGGCTATACGTATTCAAAAAGCAGGCTACCAAATTGCATGTATCACATGTTGTATGCTCTATCATACCGTAGGACACCCTAAAAGGTCACGATTCCTGAATCTCTTTACCAACGATTATGGCAGAGAGAGAACCTACAGCATAGCAAAGACACATCTCATTAAATACAGAAAGCATAAGTCATGGTTCACAGCATACGAGAAACGTAAAATATTCAAGGAATACTACATGTGGAAACTAATACGCATTATTTTTGCAGAAGAAGACAAACTGGGACGCTTAAAAATGCTGATTAAAGGAATATGGGATGGAATGAATTATGATTTGAAAAAAACAAAACGATGAACAAAGATTGTATTTTCACTATAGTTGCCAAGAATTACATTGGATTAGCACAAATCCTTGGAAATTCAATAAAGCAGCATAACAATGATATTGATTTCTACATTGTTGTCGCCGACGAATTCCAGCAGGAAGGCATTACGCTTCCGGCCAACACCATTATTGCCAAAAATGTTCTTGACTATTCAGAAGATGAATGGGTAGATATGACTTTCAAATATACTCTCACAGAGTTTTGCACAGCCATCAAGCCCGCAACTTTCCAGCATTTTTTTAACAATGGGTATGAAAGAATTATATTTTTCGACCCTGATATTTATGTATTCTCTTCTCTTTCTGCCATTTTCAACGCATTAGAGTCGCACGAAATGGTATTGACTCCACATGTTGCCGGAATTCACCCATGTTATCAAGGTGAGGATGAATGGGCCATTTGCGTAACAGGAATATTCAATTTGGGATTCTGTGCCGTTAGTAACACGCAGCGCATAAAAGAATTCATGAAATGGTGGAGAATAAGGCTGCAAAACCAGGCATTTTGCGACAGAACAGTCGGAACATTTACAGACCAGAAATGGATGGATTGGGCACCGGCATTTATGGGAAACAGCCTGTTTGTAACAAGACACTTAGGAATGAACCTTGCTCCTTGGAACTTCTTTGAACGAAAGATTTTCTTAAACGACAACGGAAATCTTATGGTAAGATACAGATATGAAGACAACCATACTGAAGATGTTCCTCTAATATTCGTTCATTTCTCAGGCTACGATTATAAGCAACTAATGAACAACGTTGTTACGCACCAAAGATTGTCAAATCCGGAAGAGTTCAAAGACATCGAATTAGCAACAAACATATACAGCAATGAGCTGATAAAACAAAAGGATACTTTTAATTCATTCATCTCGTTGAAATACTCATATAACGAGTATGACAATGGAGAAAAAATAGAAAACTTCCATCGTAGAATTTACAATGGACTGAAAAAAGAAGGCAGAGTTCCTGGAAATCCCTTCACAACAAACAAGACTTCATTTCATCACATTCTAAAGAAGAAATCGATGTTTTCATCAAAAAAAATAGACAATCTTACCCCTCAGAATATGAAAGGAATGGACAAGAAAATAAAAATGCTTAATTTCTTGTTCCTCATCCTTTATAAACTGATGGGATACAAGAGATACCCTCTGTTTGTCAAGAGTTTACATCGATACACTCAGCCAGAGAATCACACATTTCTTATCAGAAAGTGAATACTCCCCAAAAGAAAGGCAAGAAGACAAAGAAAACAACTGATTATGATTTATATAAACGGCAGGTTTCTGCTACAAAAATGTACCGGAGTTGAACGCTTTGCATACAACATGTGCAAAGCGTTAGCAGACAGCAAGCACGATGCCACAATCATAATTCCGAAAAACGGAGTTATTAACGATTGCTACGACGTGTCGCAATTCAACATTGTGCGCTTCGGAATAGGCTCGTCGCACATATGGGAACAGCTCATTCTGCCGTTCTACTTCATTGGCAGGAAAGACTATATTCTGCTGAGTTTTACAGGACTCGGAAGCATCTTTGTACCAAATAAGGTGATGACCATTCACGATCTATCGTTTCTCGAAAATCGCAAATGGTTCTCTGCCGCATACTACTACTATTACAAGTTCATGACTCCCTTGGCTGTAAAGACTTCGAAGCACATTATAACCGTAAGCAGATTTTCGAAAAGCGAGATTCTGCGTTTTTACAAGTTTATAAAGCCTGAAAAAATCTCGGTCGTGTACAATGCAGCCGACAGTACTTTCTTTAGTCAAGAGGGAAAAGAGACTGGAAACTACATTCTCGCCGTCTCCTCCATCGATCCAAGAAAAAATTTTGCCCAACTGATAAAATCGTTCGAGAACATCAGAAACTGCACCCTGAAAATCGTCGGAGCACAGAACAGAGTATTTAACAACAGCAATAATATCAGGCAATGTCAGGACAATATCGAATACCTTGGCCGCGTTACAGATAAAGAGCTTGTCGGTTTATATAACAGTGCAAAAGCGTTCATCTTTCCTTCACTCTACGAAGGATTCGGATTGCCTCCAATCGAGGCTATGATGTGCGGTTGTCCAGTCTTGGTGTCAGACATTCCTGTTTTACACGAGATTTGCCAAGATGCTGCCATATACTTTAATCCTACAGACGCAACCAGCATCAGCACAGCTATAAATGCCATGCTCTCGAAAAGCGATGAAGAACGAAACTCAATAATCCGGAAAGGTTTTGAAAATGCCGAGAGATTCTCTTGGCAGAAATCTGTTGAAAACTTGATAAATACATTACAAAAGGTAGAATGAAAACAATCCTGCATATATCAAAATACTACTATCCCGACTTGGGAGGTATAGAGACTGTTGCAAAATATCTTGCTGAAGGTCTGACAGAATACAACAATATCGTAATCTGCTTTTCTACAGACAAAAAGTATCACGAGGACGATGTGAACGGTGTGAAAGTATATCGCATACCTGTAACCTTCTCGTTCATGAGCCAAGATGTGGCATTCAAGTATTTTTACTTTCTAAAAAAGATAATAAAACTTCACAAGCCCGATTTTGCGCATCTCCACTGCCCTAACCCATTCGTATATCCATTGGTTGTAAAGGCAATCAGCAAAGACACAAAGCTTGTTCTGCATTGGCATTCAGACATTCTTGCCAAAGGTGCGATGTACAACATAATAAAGCCTTTCGAGAATCAAGTTCTCCGCAGAGCCGATGTGATAATCGCAACAAGTCCAAACTACATCGACTATTCAAAGCCATTGTTAAAGCATAAGGATAAAGTAAAGGTTGCACAAAACGGCATTATCACCGCCGACTTCGAGCTTAAGCCAGGCGATGAGGAGCGCATCAAGCAGATAAAAGAGATGTATGGCGGAAAAAAGATTGTCTACTTTGTTGGCAGACATATCCCTTACAAAGGCATCGACTTTCTGATAAAGGCTGATAAATACATCCAGAACGACTGCGTGATTCTAATCGTCGGGAAAGGACCTCACGACAAGGTTCTGAAGAAGATTCCATGCTCAGACAGAGTGAAATTCCTTGGACGCTTGTCCGACGAGGATTTACGATGCTACTCTCATGCAGCAGATATCTTCGCCTTCTCTTCAGTAACAAAGGCCGAAGCCTTCGGTGTTGCCCTAAGCGAGGCAATGTATTGTAAGTCTGTTCCGGTTGTATTCAACATCAAAGGTTCGGGAGTAAACTGGGTTTCTGTAGCCGGCAAGACAGGCGAGGAAGTTCCGTTAAAGGATATAAAAGCCTACGCAAATGCCATAGACAAGATTCTTGCCGACGACAATCTGCAACACACCTACGCCGAAGCGGCACGAGAACGCATTATAAAGCATTTTACGGCAGAAATTGCAGTTTCGGTAATGAACGATATTTACAAGAATCTGTGACAATAGCAAAAGGCGGACAACGATGAATTGCCCGCCTTTTGCTATCTATTTACAGCCTTCCATTTCTTGTCAAGCCACAAGTTGAATATAGCCCATAAAATTATATCAATCACAACAATCAGAGTGAAATTAAGAATGTTTCTGAGTGATATATTCAACAGAATGAAAAACACCATCAGTCCAATAATCGTCAGCAATGTTTTATGCTGAGAGTAACCAACTCTCAGCAACTTATGATGAATATGACTTTTGTCTGCCCCAAACAGCGGCTTATGCTTGCGCATTCTGTACAGAATAACCCTTACAACATCGAACACAGGAATCATAAGCAAAGAATATGATATCAACAGTGCATCTGAGCGATAAGGCATTATGCCCTCGTTATTCATAGAATACTTTACAGCCATGAAACTAAGCAGATAGCCGAGCGTAAGACTTCCAGTATCGCCCATAAAAGTCTTTGTCTGCTTCTCTGCACTTCCGTAAATATTAAAGTACATAAAAACAACCACACTTGCAACTGCAGCAAGAGCAAAGACCGTATAGATGTAAATATGGTTTATGTAGAAAAGAAAGGCAAAGCCGAGCATAGCCATCACCGACAAGCCCGATGACAAGCCGTCGATACCATCAATAAGATTCATCGCATTGATAATAAAAAGCGTGCAGAATACGGTTACTATGTATCCCACATAGAATGGAATCTCATACACGCCAAAAAGTCCGTACAGATTGTTAACATACACGTTACTCAGCGGAAAAGCCAAGGCTGTTACAACCTGCACTATAAACTTGGCATTTGCCCCAAGTCCAAGCAAATCGTCGAAGACACCAACAATGTAAATGATGAATATTCCAGAAATAAAGATGAACGTCCAAGAACTCAACTCCATTACACCTTCGGTATAAATCTTAAACATAAGTACAGCGGACATAGAAACAAGCATTGCCGGCAAAAAAAGTATACCACCAAGTCGTGGCACCAATATTTTATGCACCTTACGCTCGTTCGGAATGTCGTACAGTCGCTTTTTGTAACAGATTTTCAACAACAAAGGCATTGTTAGTAAGGTGAATCCCAAAGACACCACAATTGCCAAAATCACATAATAATAATTACTCATCAGTATATTCTTTCTATTTAGTGCACCAAATTAGCGATAGTCGCTATCATTGTGGCAATAGAAGCCGTTGAGGTTCCTATTGTCAGAATCTCAGAGATGGTCATCTTCTTCGATGCCATCTTCTGCGGCACGATTATCTCGCAGCCCGGATTTATGTACTTGCGTCCGCTGCCCTTTATGCGATAAACCATGCCGTTCATGTTGATTACATAAACTCTGTTCTTCTTTGCCTTCTGGCTGAAGCCTCCTGCCTGATCTATATAATCCGTAAGTTTCTGCTTGCTATTGTATGCCACGGTTGTCGAGAACATCACCTCGCCATTTACCTTTACTGTGTTTGTGAATGTAGGGATGATTAGTCTGTCGCCCTCGCGCAGCACAATGTCGTTCTCCCCTCCCGGATTGGCAAGAGCCTTGTCGAGTTCGATGCCCACATAGTAGGTAGTGCCCACGTCGAGCGTCTTTGCCACCGATACCGAGTCCTTGTCGTTCTCCTTGGCAGCCGCCTTTATCATCGTCTCCACGCGAAGTTTCTCCTCGGCTGTCATCTCGCGTTCAAGGCGCGCGCCCTTTATGTAAGCCTCCTTTGTCAGTCCGCCGGCGCTCTGCACAAGTTCGCTCAGTCGCTGGCTCTTGCGTGCAAGCGTGTATGTTCCAGCAAAGAGAACCTCGCCTTCTACCGACACGTTTTTCTGCTCGTAGTAGCCCGGACTTCTTCTCACATACACCTCGTCGAACGGTTCGAGGGTGAACGACGGCTCTCCCTCAACAACGAAGCCTTCTTTCAGAGAGAAGCTGAATGTCTGAGCCATGAAGTCCTCTGAGTCTGTTGCCTGCTGATTCTTTATTCGGCGAGCCACATCAACCTTTACAGTAGACGCCGCCTCCTTCAGTCCTCCAGCCTGAAGGATGAAGTCCTCGAGCGTTTCGTTAGCCGCATATTCATAGATGCCGGGATAGCGCACCTCTCCCTTGATGGTGAGAATCTGCTCGCCCTGCATGTCTTTCTTGCTTGGAATGAAGAGCACGTCTTCCTTTCGCAGCGGAATATCTGGCACTCTGCCGTGCAGAAGTCCTGCCACGTCGATAGAGAGCACCTCGAGAGTCATGTCCGAACGACGGCGATGCATCACGGCGTGGTCGAGGAAGGCATCTTCCTTAGGACCGCCGGCACGTTCAATCAGTTCCTTCACGGTCTTTATGTTTCCGTCGCTCTGATACATTCCGGGACGGAATACCGCTCCTTTTATCTCAACCTTGTTGGCAAAACGAGGAATCACCGAGTCTACGGTTATCGAATCTTCGTCGGATACCTGGAACTTACCGAGTTCAAACTCCTCTACATTAAATATCTGATATTCAAGTCCGTTTTTTCTCAACACCCTCACGCTCTGCTTGTAGGCATCGCCTGTGAATCCGCCGGCGTATTTAAGTGCTGTTGCCACGCTCTCGTTCTTCTTCATCTCGTAGAACATAGGGCGTTTAACCTTACCTGCCACGTTTACAAGACAGTCGTACGCTCCTACCACAATCACATCGTTGTCGGCAAGTCGCACGTTGCCAGTCAGTTTGCCGTTAAGGATATAATCGTACACATCTACCGTGCTTACCAGTTTGCTGTTGCGATACACCTTGATGTCGCGCATCGTACCAATCTCGTTCACTCCGCCAGCCATGTAAAGGGCATGGAAAACAGATGCGAAAGCCGAAATCGTGTATGTTCCGGGCGTAACCACCTCGCCCATTATGTTTACGGTTATGGTCTTCGTGTCGCCCACCGTAAGACGGACTTGCGAGTTGACGTAGTTTGAGCCGACTTTGCGCTTCAGGTATGCATTTGCCTGAGCCACCGTCATTCCGCCTATCGTAACAGGACCAATTTCGTCGATGACTATTGTGCCGTCGGGCGAGATTGTCGATTCTATCGTCTTTTGTGATGCGCCCCACACATCAATGAACACTTGGTCGCCCGGACCAAGTTTGTAGTTAGATGGTGTGGCAATATTCATATTCGGTTCGAACGACAGATTCTTGTTGTTGAAGATGTTACGTCCGAAAATCTCGCGCTTATGCTTTTTCTTCTTTTCGAAGAGGAAATCGAAATCCTCGTCGATCGAGTCGGGCATGATGAAATCGAGCTCGCGGCGCATATCCTTCAGTTTTATGCGCTTCTGTTTCTCGGTCAGTTCCTCATCTTTTTCCTTTTCGTCGTCGAAAGTTTTCTTTCTGAAGTTATCTTCTTTCTTCTCCTTGTCGTTTTTCTTCTTGTTGCGCAAGCGTGATGCCGACTTCTGCTTTTCGTCGTCTATGCCCGATATGTTCTTTGCGCCCACCACCTCGCCGCTTTTCTGCTTGTTGTACTTAGCCTTTATGCGGCGAATCTGCTCGATGGTTACGCCTTTCTGCATAAGTTGGATTACAATCTGCGACTGTGACGTACCTTTGTTCTGTTCCTTCAGAATATACTCAATAACCTTGTCGTCGGACATAGACTGTGCCACGACAGGTGTTGCGCCCATAGTTAGCAGAACAATGATTATTATAAGTTTTATATATTGTTTCATTTATAAATCAGGCTTGCCATTATATAGAATAACTACACGCAGGCATAATTATTGCAAAGGTACATATTTTTTCTGAAATAGTTTGGTGCACCGATATTTTTTTATACTTTTGCAATTCATTACTTACAAAATCCACGGGGTTGACCGGTTTTGACAGCGGGTTGAGGTGGTATGTAAGCATGCAGTGCTCCGCTGGTCGGCACTTTAATCTCGGCTTTCAAACTTTTATCTGGCGAGAATAACTACGCTCTTGCTGCTTAAACCGAAGCACAGTAGGTTAGCTTAATCTCGGCACAAGGTGCTGAGACAAGACATCACTCAGAAGCTCTTGCTCCGAAACATTCTGGTTAAGTGGTGCAGTCAAGTCGGGGATAGTTGGGTGTGGCCTCGCGCATCCGATGAGATTTTAGAGGATAAGGCGCATGTTGGTGGTCTGGGTCTTGCATGCGCACGAAAACCGAAGGCCAGAATAAGCATGTAGAAAGCATATTAGTTCCCTGTTTGGACGAGGGTTCGAATCCCTCCAGCTCCACCCCACTAAGGAACAAAAATCGCAACTTTCATCTGAGGGTTGCGATTTTTTTTGTTAAAGCATCAAAGAATGACACATCATTAACAAAATACCCTCTGTAAACACAGCTTTATATCTTGCCAATTTTCAATGATGTCAATACAAAGGTAACAAAAAGGACACCCATTGTAGAGATCCAGATAACACAAAAATACAAGTTTTAAAAGGACTTGTAAACCTTTTATTTTCATTTCTGTCATAATGTTGCTTGTTTCAGGAATTAAATATTTCCCCTGAAACTTTAGCAAAATTACCCCCAACCATTGGAACGAGAGTTTTATCTATTTACATTGGTACTAAAAAAATCAACTGCACAATATCCTCTAAAAATAAATGAAGGCTATGACAAGGAACTTTATTTCATTTTTCCTTACTCACAGGTTGAAACACAGCCCCTCGTCCCGAACGCATCTCGAAGGAATCTTGCCAATTGCTTTCACAATAAAAATTTGAAAGATTATGTCAAGTAAGAGGCAAGTAAGCCGGAAGGTTCGTTCAGGGGTCGTTCTGATAAGCCGATAGCAAGGGGATAGTAAGCCAGTAGCAACGGAGTAGATACGGGGAAGCAAGCCGCAAGGTACGTCCAAGGTACGTCCAAGGTACGTCCAAGGTACGTCCAAGGTACGTCCAAGGTACGTCCAAGGTACGTCCAAGGTACGTCCAAGGTACGTGCAAGGTACGTCCAGGGTA
>JAEEGI010012030.1_pt1 | contig 18565 bp, 13 predicted proteins | sample 8958751 | NCBI WGS metagenome assembly JAEEGI01 (sample SAMN16246545, study PRJNA631951) | gut metagenome | biome: gut microbiome; feature: rumen; material: KS-attached | host: Bos | place: Iran: Karaj | collected 2018-10 | reverse complement strand
TACAACCCCTGACAGCCTACGTGGCCCGCGCGCAGAGCGTGTGCAGCACCGACGCCAGCAGCGAATGGCGAGAGGCAAGCTTCACCACCACCGCCATAGCCCAGGAGGTGGGTAACAGCTGGAGCGACGACTTCGAAGGCTCTGCCTGCAGCTGGGAGCTCTTCAACGGCAGCCTTGAAAACGCCTGGACATGGGGCACCGCTGTCAGCAACGGCGGCACACACGCCCTCTACCTCTCGAACGACGGCGGCTCCACCCACGCCTATTCCATCAACAGCAAAACAAAGGTGTTCGCCGCCAAGCTGTTCCACTTCGACGAAGGCAAATACCAGTTCTCCTATGACTGGCTGGCTAACGGCGAATCCAATTACGACTTCCTGAGAGTGGCTTTGGTACCCGCCTCGCAGACGCTGACTGCCGGAACGGACTACACCAGCATTGACAAGACAAACCTCCCCACTGGCTGGATAGCCTTAGACGGTGGTGGCCGGCTGGACCAGGCCTCCGCATGGCAGCGCAAGGGCGTGACCGCCAGTGTGGGCGGCACCTACTATCTGGTATTCGCCTGGCGTAATGATGGAATCGATGGCAACCAGCCACCCGCAGCCATCGACAATGTGAGCATCCTCAAGCAGATTGCCGGTGATGTCGACAACGACGGGGATGTAACCATCAGCGACGCCATCGCCGTGGTGAACTACATCCTGGGCAATGTTCCTGACAACTTCAACGTGGAGAATGCCGACGTCGACGGCAGCACAAGCATCACCATCACCGATGCCGTGGACATCGTGGACATCGTGCTCCATCCTGATGGGAACTGAATCCCGTGGCTTGCCGCTCGGCTTCGCCGCTTTCATCAAGCGAAGGAAAGAACCAACGTGACGCAAGAAATTCGTCATTCTTCATTCAAAAAGACCCTTCATTCAACAAACAAGCCATCGTGTTGATGATGTTCCTTTTGGCCGTTTCGGGCTTCATGGCTTCTTCGATGGGAAGGCCGGGAGGGTTGATGCACTCCACGTGGCAGAAGCCTGCATTGAGCAGGAGCTGGCGGTGGCTGATGCGACCTGCTATCAAAGTCACGGGGACGTGGCGAGCCTTCGCCCACTGAAGGATGCCAAAGGGGAGCTTGCCCATCAATGTCTGACGGTCGGCAGACCCCTCGCCGGTGACGACATGGTAGGCATCTTTCAGCATCTCGTCAAAGCCAGCGGTCTCAAGCAGGAGGTCGATGCCTGGGCGGCACTCGGCATTCATATACTGCATGAAGGCGTAGCCCAGCCCTCCTGCGGCACCTGCTCCAGGGCTGTTTTGGCGGTCGTAGCCAAAGTGGCGCGCTGACCTCTCGGCAAACAATCGGGCGCGGGCATCCAGCCGACGAATCATTTCTGTCATCTCCCCCTCGTCGGGCTGTGGGGATGAGGCGTGTGCCAACGGCTGTCGCTTCACGCCAAACTTCTGTGGCCCAAAAACGTGGGCAGCACCATTCACACCGCAGAGAGGGTTGGTGACATCGGTGGCGATGGTGAAGCGCACGTCGTCGAGGTCGTGCACGTCGTCCCAAAGTCCGTTTCGGGCAAAAGCGTCGATGATGGCCCGCAGCATGCCGATGCCGCAGTCGCTGGTGGCGCTGCCGCCAAGTCCCACGATGATGTCCTTGCATCCTCGTCGCACGGCATCTGCAATGAGCTGGCCCGTGCCATAGCTGGTGGCCACCATCGGGTTGCGCTCGTGCGGCGCCAGCAGCGTCAGTCCGCTGGCCTTGGCCATCTCTATCACCGCCTTGTCGCCCTTTGTCAGATACTGGGCCACGATGGGGCGCATCAGCGGGTCTCTCACGCTGACATCCACAAGCGTGCCTCCCAGAGCTGCCTGGAAAGCCTCTGTCCAGCCTTCGCCGCCATCGCTGACAGCCATCTGCGTCACCACTGTGCCGGGTGTCGTCAGCAGAATCCCTTCGGCGGCAGCCTGATTGGCTTCCTTCGATGTCAGGCAACCCTTGAATGAGTCGATGGCAACAATGATTTTTAGGAACGCCATGTTCGTGGCCAGTGTGCGCATCGTCTGCATGCCCTCGGTGTCGAGCTTCATCATTACAGCTGACAAAATTACACATTTTTCCCGTAACGGCTGCATTTTTGCAGACAATTAACCGACTTTAACCCGCACCGGCTTTGTCATTGGGAACTGGGTTCGCCGTCTTTTCAACTGCACAGGTCGGAAAAAACACGTCTTCCTTGCATTTTTTTGTGATATGATGCTGAAATGTCAGCAGAAAAGCGTATCTTTGCAGCAAACTATACGTAATGTCGGAAGCAGACACACTGCCGGTGCCTTGGTGGCATGATTTAGGCTTTTCTAATCAAATAATAAAATAATGACCAAAAGACTATTCTCCATTGTGGCCACCCTGTTTGTGGCCATCGCCCTGACAGCACAGAGCCAGGTGAAGTATGTGTTCTACTTCATTGGCGACGGTATGGGCGTCAATCAAATCAATGTCACCGAGACCTATCTTGCTGCCTTGAAGGGCAAGATTGGCTTTGAACCCATCCTCATGTCGAGCCTTCCGGTGGTGGGTATGGTGAACACCTACTCGGCCACCAACGGCGTGACCGACTCGGCGGCTGGCGGCACTGCCTTGGCCAGTGGCAAAAAGACGAAGAACGGTGCCATCGGCGTGCTCGAAGACCTGGCGACGCCGTGCAACAGCATTGCCGTGTGGGCACAGAAGGCGGGTGCTGCCGTGGGCGTTGCCACCAATGTGGCCATCACCCATGCCACGCCAGCCTCGTTCTATGGCCATCAGCGCGACCGCAACATGTACTGGGAGCTGGGCCAGGACCTCTGCAAGAGCGGTTTCGACTTCTTTGCCGGTTGCGATTTCCACAAGCCCAACACCAAGGAGGGGCAGCCCTCGCTGCGCGAACAGGCCAAGGCGGCGGGCTACACCATCTTGACTGGTGGCTACAAGGAATATCAGAAGAAAGGACGCAAGGCCGACAAGCTCATCATGCTGCAGAGCGACTACCAGAACGAGAAGCTGAACAGCGACCACATCCCCTATGCCTTAGACCAGGACAAGAACGACCTGACGCTGGAGCAAATCACCCGTGCCGGCATCAACTATCTGATGTCGAAGCAGAAGAACGGGTTCTTCTTCCAGATCGAGGGCGGCATGATCGACTACGCCTGCCACCGCAACGACATCGGCAATGCCATCAGCGAGGTGCTCGACTTCGACAAAGCCATTCGCGTGGCCTACGAGTTCTACGAGCAGCACCCCGACGAGACCATCATCGTCATCTCGGCCGACCACGAGACGGGCGGCCTCGTCATGGGCAGAGGCCCCTACGAGCTGCACACCGACCTGCTGAAGTGTCAGACCCGCAGCATCGACGAGACGAAGTGGATGCTGCGCCAGCTGTATAAGAAAGCACCCGCCAAGTTCACCCCAGAGCTAATCGACAAGCAGGTGAAGACCATCCTGGGGCTGGGCGGCGCCATCGAGATTGACAAGAAGCAGCGCGAGCGCATCGACAACCGCATCGCGGACATCGAGAAGGCCATCAAGGAGGGCGACAAGGTGAACGACCGCATCAACGACCTCTGCGAGACGTGCAAGAAAATCCTGAGCGAAGTGGCACTCATCAGCTGGGCCAGCGGCGGCCACAGCAACGGCTATGTGCCCGTCTATGCCGTGGGGCCCGGCACCGACGTATTCCAAGGACGCATCGACAACATCGAGATTGCGCCCGCCATGGCTCGCATCGCGGGCTACCAGATTGAAGACTAAACGTCTTAATGATACTCTTTTTATCCTCTAACCATCGCTCACGTTCATGGTCATGCCCTCCCTGGCGAGAGGAGGCTTAAGGCGAAAAGTCCGGCCCTGTTGTGTGTGATACAAAAAAACAAAACAATGCAAAAACAAATGATTGTGGCACTGGCCCTGTGGGGCACAGTGCCATTCGCCAGTGCACAGACCGATTCGCTGGCATTGCAAGAAGTGGTGGTGACGGGGTCGCGTCATGCCACCGCAGTGAGCCGTTTGCCCATGAACGTGACCGTGGTCACGCGTGAGCAACTGACTGAAAACCATCAGCAGAGCATCCTGCCCACACTGTCGCAGGAGGTGCCGGGCCTGTTCATCAACAGTCGTGGCGTTATGGGCTATGGCGTCAGTGGCGGTGGCAGCGGCTCGCTCAACCTGCGTGGCCTCTCTGGCGGCTCGCGCGTGCTGGTGCTCATCGATGGCCATCCACAGTATGCCAACATCTTCGACCATCCCATCGGCGACGCCTATCAGACCATGATGGCCGACCGCGTGGAGGTGGTCAGCGGCCCTGCCTCGGTGCTCTATGGCTCGAATGCCATGGGCGGCGTGGTGAACATCGTGACGCGACGGATGCACCACGATGGCGTGCACACCCAGCTCAACGTGGGGGCTGGCAGCTACGGCTCGATGCAGGCCGAAGCCTCGAACCAGGTGCGGCAGGGACGCTTCAGCAGTACTGTGGCGGCGCAATACAGCCGGACAGACAACCATCGGCCCAACATGGGCTTCGAGCAGTATGGCGGCTTTCTGAACCTGGGCTATGACCTCAGCGAGAACTGGACCACCCGCCTGTCGGCCGACGTCACCCATTTCAACGCTTCACATCCCGGCACGGTGGCCAGTCCGCTCGAGGAGGCCGACCAGTATATCACCCGTGGCGTGGTGAATGCCTCGGTGAGCAATCATTTCGATGGACTCGACGGCACGCTGATGGTCTACTCCAACTTCGGGCGCCATAAAATCAACGACGGCTATGGCCCCAGTGCCAACAACAACCAGCCCCGTGCCAATCTCTTCCGCTCGAAGGATGCCCTGACGGGCGTGTCGTTCTTCGAGACCATCCAGCCCTTCGAGGGCAACCACACCACCGTGGGTGCCGACTATCAGCACATCTACGGCTATGCCTACAACACCAGCCGTGCCGACGGCTCGCTCATCGCCACCAACTACAGGGCGGGCACGGGCAAGAGCTATCGCAACGAGTGGGCGGCCTACGTCGATTTCCGTCAGGATCTCGCCGAGTGGCTCACCGTCGATGCCGGTCTGCGCTACGACTGGCAGAACGTGTCGGGCGGCGAGTGGGTGCCGCAGCTGGGCGTGGTGGCCCGCCCCGTCGGCGATGGCGTGCTGAAGCTCACGGCCAGCAAGGGATTCCGCAACCCGTCGATGATGGAGCTTTACTTCTATGGCACCAACGGCAACGTGGAGCTGAAGGCTGAGCGCATGTGGAACTACGAGCTGTCGTGGCAGCAGACGCTGGGGCGCTTCTCCTACAAGGCCAACGTCTTCTACCTGAAGGCCGACAACCTGGTGGGCACGGGCGTGAAGCCCGATGGCAACGTGGGGCGCATCAACACGGGTGCCTTCGAGAATGCGGGCTATGAGCTGCAGGCGCACTATCGCGTCAACCGCCATTTCTCCGTCCACGCCAACCGCAGCTATATCCATCAGCAAGAGGGCCACGAGCAGACGGGAACACCCGAATATGTCGACTACTTGGGCATCCGCTGGCATCAGGGCCGTTTCGACATCAATGCCGGTACCCAGCACGTCAGCAATCTCTACACTGGCAGCGCCACCGAGCCTTATCAGACCTTTACGCTGGTCAACGCCGCCGTCACCTATAGCCCTGCAGACCATCTGAAGCTGTGGGTGCGTGGCGAGAACCTCATGCGCCACGACTATGAACTGTTGGCGGGCTATCCCATGCCCCTTGCCACGTTCATGGCTGGCGTGAATGTTGATTTTTAACGTACATGCTATGAAAAAAGTAATTAACACCGCAAAGGCCCCGGCAGCAATAGGGCCTTACAGTCAAGCCATCCAAGTGGGGAGTCTCGTCTACACCTCTGGCCAGATTCCCATCGACCCCGCAACGGGCGCGTTTGCCGAGGGCGGCATCAAGGAGCAAACGCGCCAGTCGCTGACAAATGTGCAGGCCATCCTGGAAGAAGTAGGCCTGACGATGGGCAGCGTGGTGAAGACGACCGTGTTCATGGCCGACATGGGCGACTTTGCTGAGATGAACGCCGTCTACGCAGAGTTCTTCCAAGAGCCATACCCCGCCCGTTCGGCCGTGGCGGTGAAGACCTTGCCCAAGGGGGCGCTGGTAGAAATCGAAGTGATTGCCGAGGTGTGAGGTGAAGGTTCGCCTGTGTCTTCCATCTCTCCCTGACTCTTGGGGCAGGTGCGCTTGTCCCATATTCGGATATGGGCGCTGCCGCACTGCAAGCACAGGCGGCCCACCTCGCTTCTGTATGATGGTGCCACGTCGGCAATGATGCCACCCACCACGATGTTTTGGATGGTCTTGCAGTCGGGGCACCACATAGCTGTTATCTGCTGACGGAACAAGCCGCGCCCCTCATACACCTCGGCTTCATAGCCGCATGCCTTGCAACGATATTTCCGTTTCCAAGCCATCACTGCCCATATTTTCAGAATGATTGTCCGCAATCTGGTGATTTAGACACTTTCAGCGTCCTTGTCACTTGATTGCGGACAATCATTTTTGCAGATCTTTTTTAGAGAATGGGGGGGCCTATTTCACCATCACAGCCTTGCCGTTGACGATGTAGATGCCGTTCAGGCCATCCAAGGTGGTGGCTTGGCGGCGCAGCAGCTTGCCGTCGAGGCTGTAGATGTCGACGGGTTTGCCGTCGGCAGCTATCTGGCTGATGTCGGTGGTCACCGTCAGTGTTGCCGTAGCGGGCTTCGACTCCTTTCCGTTAGCATAGACGGCGGTCACGGCGATGGTGTATTCGCCCTCGCCCGAAGACGGCATCTCCACGGTGTAGGTGGTGGTCGCGCCGTCTACTGTGGCGATGAGTTGCTGGTCAACATAGATGTTGTAGCCGACGGGCACGACGGGAGCCTTGATGAACGAGATGTCGTCGACGACCAATGCGAACTGGTCGTAGGTGTTGAAGTGGCGTATGGCGATGTAGCCTGTCTGTCCGGCAAAGCTGCTGAGGTCTACCGTGTACTCTGTCGAGAAGCCCGTTGCCACGAACTCTTCCGACACCTGCTGGAAGTCGTCGGCCGATGCGTTGCCCGTGGTCGATACGAAGACGGCGAAATGCTCGTCGGGCCAGTCGCCATCCTGTGCGGCGGCCCAGAAGCTGAAGGTGCCATCGAGTATGGCCAGCGGTGTGACCACCCAGTTGTCTACGTAAACGGCTCCTACGCCGGGCACGTAGCTATACGACTGCAGGGCACCAGTGCCGCTGTGCGACATCAGCTCGTCTTGGTTCATGTATACCCAGCCGTAGCCGTCGGCGTTGCCGTCAATCTGTGTGAACTCTCCGGGGCCGTTCTCAAAGTCTTCGGTATATTCCTCTGCGGCGCTTGCGGGTGCCGTCCATGTCAGCTCTATGCCGTCTTCGCTCTCTGTGGCCACCAATTCTTCGGGTGCTGCGCCCTCGGCCTCGACGATGGTGATGCCTCCGGCCACGCCGTTGTTGTCGTTGTTCTGGTCGGCAGCGTAGTCTACCGTCACCACGAGGTCGGCGACGCGTCCTTCGTCAAAGACAGTGGTCGACAGCTGGGTCATGAACTCCTTCTTCGCAAACGGCATCAGCTCGTCTTCCACGGTCTCGCTCAGCAGCTCGTCCTCTCCGGCCTTCACGCTCACGGTATAGCCTGCTGCGGCCTTGAGGCCTACGTTCTCCACGGTGACGATGATGGGTGCTGCAGTGCCGGCGACGACATTCTCGGGTGTGCTGGCACTGACGGCGAGGTCGTCGTCGAGGAAGTCGCCGATGTGGATGCCGTCGATGAAGATGTAGTCGCCCAAGTCTTCAATCATGCCTTCAGCGTCGATGGTGGCAGCCGTCTCGTAGTCGGCCACCAGGGCGATGCGCGCATAGCGCCCATGGTTCTTCAGGCTGGCGAGCGATACCTGGTAGCTCTGGTAGTCATCGTCCGTCAGGCTGATGGTCTGCAGCAGTTGCCATTCGTCCTGTCCGTCGATGTCGCCCAGGATGTGCAGCTGGCCGATGCTGGGGCTCATGGCCGAGAACACCAGCTTCGGGTCGGTGGTGTCCTTCAGGTTCAGCTTGCCCGACATGAACAGCACCCTGCCGGGCCGCTCGGCGAGCAGTGCCAGTGCTGTGAGGTCGCCGTCGGAGGTGTACTCCGACGTCATCAGCAGCCCGTTCGACTCCCAGAAATAATGCAACTCGTTGTCGGTGAATCCTTCGGTCATCGGCATGTCGTAGGGCTTGCCGGTGAGCAGTGATGTGTAGCCCCATTCGGCGTTGTCCTCGTCCTCCGTGGCTTCGTTGGTGGCGCGCACGGCGAAGTAGGTGTAGTCTTGCAGGTCGCCCTCGTCGGTGTTGAAGTTGGCGGTGGCCGTTGTCTGTCCGCTGACGGATGCCAGTTTCTCTTCGAAGATCACATAGAAGGACGTTGCGTAGACTTTCCAAATGTCGTAATTGATGTTGGCCGGGTCTACATAGCCGTTGTTCCTGCCGGTGACGACGGCATCCCAGCTGAAGTCGACGGTGGAGCCATGGTCCACGGCCACCACGTTCTCCGGGGCGGCTGGCTGGTCGAGGCCCACATACAGTGGCAGCTTCTCGCTCTTTTCGCCATGGCCGCTCTCGTTGTAGGCGATGGCATGATATTGGTAGAGTCCCGAGGCCGTGATGAGGTCGTCGGTGAAGCTGACGTTGGCTCCCGGCGTCACGTCGTCCTGCTGTGCGATGAGGCTGTTGTCGCTATAGAGTTCCATCTTCGTGATGGCGGTGAGCGCTGAGCCGTCGATGCACTGTGTGGGAGCCGTCACCACGACGGTGGCCGACAGTGCCCCCTCGGCGGCGGCGGTGGCCGTCAGCGTCGGGGCGGCGGGAGCCGTGAAGGCGGCACCTTGCACCACGCTCAGGTGGGAGACGAGGAGATAGAACTGGTCGGCATCGGAGATGGCATGCACGGCCACATAGTAGACGCCTGTTTCGTCGGCAGTGAACGTGCCAGCGTACTCCACGAACTCCTGCGAGGTCACGTCGGTAGGCTCTATGGCGATGGTGTTGAGGGCATCAACGCTGGGGTTGTTGCCTACGAGCACCTCGAACCGCTCGGTGGTGGAGGCGTTGCTGGAGGCTACGCTGACGCTGATGTCGTAGCTCTGGCCGCCCTGCATGTTCAGGGGCTGTGTCACTAAGTAATCGTCGGCACTGTTATCCCAGTTAAAATGGTACGAGGCCGCTCCCACCGAGTAGTCGATGCTCCAGGTGTCGCCGTCGTCGTTGTTGTCGATGACTGTCAGCTTGTCGAAGACATCCATCTCGGCAAAGTCTATGATATACGGCACGTCCTGCGGCAACCCCACCATCACGCTCAGCACCTTGCTCTTGCTGCCCTTGCCGGCGGTGTTGCAGGCGATGAGCTGATAGTGATAGGTGCCCTCGGCGGGCACGTCGTCGATGTAGGTCTGCGTCTCACCGGGAGCCACGTCGGTCAGTGTGGCGGCTGGCTCGCCGTTGCGCAGCATCTCGATGGTGATGTTGCCAGCCAGTGCGTCGCCACCTATCGACAGTGTCGGGGCGGTGAAGGTCAGTGCGGTCTTCAGCTCGTTCTCCACCTGCCTCACGCTGAAGCCGCTCACGGCAGCGGGAGCCGCCGGATTGGGGGTGAGGTCGATGGAGAAGCGATAGACGCTGAGCATGAATTGGTCGGCGGCCGACGTGGCATGGATGGCGATGTAGTAGACGCCATCAGCATCGGGCACGAAGGTGCCCACATAGTCGGCAGCATCGTTCTCGGGCGTTGTCTTTCCGATGATGGTGGTGGTCAGCGCCTCGGCCGAGCACTCCGCGCCAGCCACCACCTCAAACTCCTCGGTGTAGTTCCAGGCGGCGGCGTTCACGGCAACGTCGTACGACAGGCCTTGCTCCAGCACGATGGGCAGCACCAGATAGTCGTCGGCAGCCGTCTCCCCGTCCACATTATACATATAATAGGCCCCGCCGCTGCTGCTCCACAGCCAAGTGCAGGGCTCGCCGTCGCTGAGGTCTTCGTTGTTGTTGATGATGATGAAATCGTCCATCGCAGCGTCCGACAACGTGAAGTCGGCCTCGTAGGGGATGCTCACGGGGGTGGGGGCCAAGGCGGCGGCCCCCTTGCGCTGGGCAATGCCTTGCTGCCTCGGCGGAGCCTGACGGTTGCCTTTCTGCTGGCGCAGGGCTTGCTTGTGGCCAGCGGCCTGGGCGGCCCGCAGCTCCGCTTGGGGCAGCGCTTTCTTCGCACCCTTCATCTTTCCCGTCTTGGCGAGGGTCTTTAAAATGGTCACTGGCGACAGCTTGAGCGTCTGCCTGATGCTTCCTGCTTCAGCCTGCAACGCCAACAGCAGCGTGGCCACCACCAGGAGTAGAGTAGCTTTTCTTTTCATTTGCTTGATAGGTTGTTTTTGAGTAGTTGTTTTAATAGTGTTGCAAATCATGGTGCAAAAGTACAAATTTTCTGTCAATGAGCAGGACATTTGGGCCATTTTTTTGTTGGATTCCCTGATTATTCCCCTCATCTGGAAAATGTCACTTTCGGACTGTTGTTCATTCTGCACTTTGAGGGGTATGGGGAAACAGCGTTTAGGCCTGGCTGTCTCCCCCACCCAATAACGAGCGAAATGGGGTGGATTCAGGAGAGGCCGCGCACGACAAACAGGGAGCGGGAGGCACCGCAGAGGGAAAAGGGGCATGCTTTTTAGGTTGGCAGCGGGCGGGGACATGATTGGCAGCGGCCGCTGCCAATGATGGCAGCGAACGCCGCCAATGATGGCAGCGGCCGCTGCCAACCGAAATTTATAAGTGATGATGAATATAGAAAAAACCAAGAAATGGCATCAGATGGGCATGCCATAGCGTTTTTAACGAAAAACTTTTTGCGGGATGGGAATTTATTTGTATCTTTGCCGAATGAAAAAGGAGAGGCAGGGCGAACGATGCTGGCTCTCTGCTTGCAAAAAGGGAACAAAAGAACGCTGGATAGATGGAATATGGCTACCAACACGGCGTGCCGGCGCAACGGGGCGACGAGATACGCATGTTTCAGGAAAAGCTGAACGCCATTCGCGTGGTCTACCACGGCAACTGGCAGCAGCTGACTCCTGACGGCATCTATGGGCGCAAGACGCGCGATGCCGTGAAGGCCTTTCAGGTGTATATGAACGCCACTCCCTCGGGCAACATGGACGCCTACACGCAGGCGCTCATCATCATGAAGCATGCCGAGAGCCAGCAGACCTACAACGCCGCACAACCCTATTCGTCGTATATCCCGCCTGAGCCCACCGCATACGCTTGTCCTGCCGAGGAGATGAGCTACCAGAGCGGCACTCTGGCTTTCACCGATACCCCCTCGTCGTTCCCCAAAACCTACGACGCACCCACGTATGAAGAGTTCAAGCGCGACTGGCTGTCGTTCTTCACCACCATTTGGGATGCCATCATGTCGACCGTCAGTGCCATACTTGAATCGAAGCGTGGCGGCGTGGTGCTGAAAAAGGTGACGGAACTGGTGGACACCATCAAGAGCAAAGTGAATGGCAGGATAGAGAGCATACGCAAGAAGTTTAGGGGCGTGAAGCAAATCTCTACGACGCGAGCCAAGAACTTGATGAAGTTGCTTGACAGTGCTGCCGAGCAGGGCATCAAAAAGGCCAAACCTGCGCTGGAGGAGGCTTCGAAAACCAAGGCCAAGGGTGTGGCGGGCAAACTGGGAAAGGCCGGATGGGCCAAGGATTTCCTGCGATTGTTCTATTACTGCATCATGTGTCTGACGGCCTCTACCACTGAGGAAGAGAAAGAATACAACAAAAAAGTGCGCGAAACATTGAAGAGTCTCGTTGCTGACCTCCTGTCAACCCTTGCCGGCGTCATCGTGCAGAAGCTTGCGGGCTTCCTCGTGGGAGTGGCCGTGAAGGCTGGCATCGGGGCGGCTGCTGGCTCGGCAGTGCCAGGCCTGGGCACCGTGGTGGGCGCCATCGTGGGTGCCATACTGGCCATTGCCGACATCTTCGTCCTCTACTTCACCGACAAGAGTACGGGCGAATGGATATTGGAAGGGATTAAATCCCTTGACGAATGGCTGGGCTTCAGCGATGCCGTGGTGGGATTCCTCAACGAATACATCGGCGAGAACCAGTTTGCCGAGGTCTATCGGCCAGGCTGGGACCTCGTGCCGGGAGAGTATTGAGTGAAGTGAGAGGTGAGAAGTGAGAGGTGAGAAATGAAAAGTGAGAAGTACCAGTCCCCCAAACGACCAAACGACCAATCCCCCAGACGACCAAACGACCAATCCCACAAACGACCAAACGACCAATCCCCCAAACGACCAAACGACCAATCCCCCAAACGACCAAACGACCAATCCCCCAAACGACCCCAATGAAGCGATTATTTCACCTGATAGGTTTATCATTTATCATTTTTCATTTATCCTTTAGCCCCGTAGGGGCGCAGTCGCAGGCCGACATCTTGGCTTACATAGATAAGTACAAGCAGATAGCCCTCGACCAGGAGCGCGAGTTTGGCATTCCCGCCACCATCACGCTGGCGCAGGGCATCTTGGAGAGTGGTGCCGGCAAGAGTGGGCTGACGCGCAACTCGAACAACCACTTCGGCGTGAAGGCCCTCGGAGGGTGGAATGGCGGCGTCTACAAGGCATGGGACGACGAGCCGCAGAAGAGCTCGTTCCGCGTGTATGCCTCGGCGGCTGAGTCGTTTCGCGACCACTCGCTGGTGCTGAAGAACTCGGCCCGCTACCGCAGCCTCTTCTCGAAGAGCATCTACGACTATCGTGGCTGGGCCATCGGTCTGCAGAAGGCGGGCTACGCCACGGCGCAGAACTATGCGGCGGCGCTCATAGGATTCATCGACACCTACCGCCTCTATGCCATCAACGGCGGCGTGAAGCTGCGCCCGGGCAAGACCGTCATCGTCACCCATACGAAGAAGACGGCCGCGCCCACCTTCGACGCCTCGTGCCAGATGGACGAGGACGAGCAGTCGGAAGAGGAGGAGACCGTGAAGAAGGCCGTCAGCCGTTTCGTGGTCGACATCAACGACGTGGCATGCACCATCCTCTATCCCGGCACCACACTCAATGCCATCGCCATGCAGTATGACATTCCGAAAGATCTGCTGCTGGAGTATAACGAAGTGGTGGTGGAAGAGGAATTGAAAGAGGGTGACATCGTCTTCCTCGACAAGAAGAAAAAGAAGTACACTGGTGCCAAGGATTTCTACTATGCCAAGAAGGACGACACCCTCTACGGCGTGTCGCAGCTCTTTGGCATCAAGGTGGCCAGCCTGGCCAAGATGAACCATCGCGAGCCGGGCGAAAAGCTCTACGAGGGCGACAAGTTGAGGCTGAAGTGAGTGGTGAGAGGTGAGAGGTGAGTGGTGAGAAGTACTATCTCCCCAAACGACCAAACGACCAATCCCCCAAACGACCAAACGACCAATCCCCAAACGACCAAACGACCAATCCCCCAAACGACCAAACATTATATATTATGCTTGACATTGAACTTTATGCGGCCAGTGGCCGACCCATCGACAACCAGTATAAGCTCATCCGGCCTATCAGTTCGGCTGGAGGCACTGCCGACGTGTGGCTCGCGCTCGACATGAACACGGTGAAAGACCCCTCGGCCGTGGGCGACCTGAAGGGTATGACCGACGAAGAGATTGAGCAGCTGGGACTCATCGTGGCATTCAAAATCTATCGTCCGCAGAACGCGCTCGACATCGAGGGTGAGATGCGATTCCGCGACGAATACATGATTGTGTTCAACTGCCACCACACCAACCTGGTGCACCCCACACACTTCTCCATCTTCCAGGAGACACCCTATCTGGTGCTGCCCTACTGCAAGCAAGGCTCGTCGGAGCGGCTCATCGGCAAGGTGCTGGGCGACAACGACACGCTGTGGAAGTATATCGGCGATGTCAGCTCGGGCCTGGCCTATCTGCACGCCCTCACGCCGCCCATCATCCATCAGGACATCAAGCCGGGCAACGTGCTCATCGACGACAACGGCAACTACTCCATCACCGACTTTGGCATCAGTGCCAAAAGCGGAAGTGCACGCGACGGCAACTTCGACGGCGAGGAGAGCAGCGGCACCATGGCCTATATGGCGCCTGAGCGCTACCAGGAGGGAGCCGAACCCAGCGCTCCTGGCGACATCTGGGCTTTCGGCGCCACGCTCTGCGAGATCATCACGGGGAAGGTGCCCTTTGGCGAAGAGGGAGGCTGGGCCCAGGTGGAGCAGCAGACACCCATGCCCAAACTGCCCGACGGTTTGCCGATAGATGTGCAGCGCCTCATCTATGCCTGTTTGGATCCCGACCCCGACAAGCGCCCAACAGCCGAATACATCAGTCGGGCTGCCGCAGCACGCCAGTACCCGCTGAAACCAAAGAAGACGGGCCTCATCATCGGCCTCAGCGTGCTCGTGGCCCTGCTGATAGGCGGAGCCTTGGCCTATTTCCTGCGCTCGCCCGAGGTGCAAATCATCACCGAGGAAGGACCGCGTGTGCCGCCCGAAGTGGCTTACGCAAAGGCCATGGGACTGATTGACCAGGAGAACGCCGACTCGCTCAGGGCGGGACTGACGCTCATGGACAGCCTGAATGGTGCCGGTTATGCCCCTGCCATCTATCAGATGGGATTCACCTATGGCTGGTATTCCGACAGTGCCTCCGTGGCCCGCAAAAGACTGCTCGACATCGCCATCTTCGACAGCGGCGACAGCAAGTATCTGCCCAAGAGCGACAAATGGACCAACATGGCCGTGGGACTCTTTACCAACCTGCTGGAGCTGCGCGACAGCAGCTGCGCCGACCTCAATGCCGATGCCGCCTACCGCATGGCCTGCTACTATGAGCGGCCCAACGACATCATCAAGCGCAACGAGGAGAAGGCAAAGAAATTCCTCTTCATGGCAAAGGAGTGGGCCGAGGTGGCTGGCAAGGCCGAGCTGCTGGAGCGCGTCAACTACGGTCTGGAGACGCTCGGCGTGAAAGTGAAATAACTTTTTATCCATTGCGATATAACGAAATTACGTTAACGTTGTAACGAAATATCGGAATAACGTCGTAACGTCATAACGAAATCACAAAATAACGAATTGCAAAATAGATTATGATGAAGCGAACCCTTTTCATACTGACATTAGCCTTGGCCGGTTTGTCGGCGAAGGCGCAGGTGACACAGTGGCTGGTGCCACCGGTCTACGACAATGTGGAAATACCCGTAGGGGCAAACATCGTCTTTGCCGACTCTGCCAACTGCTCGGTGGTGTATAGCCGTGATGGACGGCGGCTGCTGACCACTTCCGACGTGGTGTTCCCCTTCAGCGACGGATTTTTCGTCACCACCACTCCCTACGATGCCAAGCTGACAGGTGTCTACGACGCCAATGGTCTGCCCATCGAGTACGAGAAAGTGCAGCTGGGGTGGGGCTATCCCAAGTATCACGACGGTTATCTGCTGGTGCACGACGGCTACTACTTCTATTACATGGATGGGACGGGCATCGTGAACAACTCCCGCTATGTGAAGGCATATCCTTTCTCCTGCGGCTTTGCATCGGTGTTCAACTATGGCAACCTGCGAAAGAAGAAAGACCCCTACTATCTGCTCATCGACACCACGCTGCAGCCCATCTCGCTCGTGCTCGAAGGGAAGCCAGTAGGTCAGGACGATGTCGACTTCATCTCGTCGGTCAGCGACGAAGGGCTGGGGGTCATCTCCATCAAGCACAAACTCTACCATTTCGAGGCCGCCACCAAGACGCTGCGCCCCCTCTATGCCAATGCCGACGACGAGGCTGCCGGGCGCAACCAGGCCAAGGTGGACGGCGACTGGCTGACACAGACGGAAGACTCGGCATCGGTGCGGGCCAAGTGCGGCAGCACGGGCGAACTCCTCATCAGCATGGATGCCATGCTGAAGCCTGTGGCCTTCACCAGCGGTGGCCAACGGCGGGCAGTGAAGCCGAAGGAACGCCCATCCATTGACGCACCGTCGCCACTGAAAGGCGTGAAGGCCGACGACGGCAAGATTGCACTCTGGCGCAACGACCAACAGCTGTTGCCCGCGCAGTTCGACGAGATACTGCATCGCTTTGGCGACGATGCCATGGTGAAGTTCAATGGCAAGTTCGGGCTGCTGCGCGTACATCCCAACGACCAGCTGAAGCTCAGCCTCAACAAGGGCAATCCCATCGCTTTCCGGCACAAGCGTTTCGACACGCAGCTGCGCCTCGACGTACCCTCTTACGTCAACTCGGCCGCCACCACCATCTATATGAACGACGGAACGGGCTGCGACATCGACAAGATTTCGAAGGACACCCGCAACAGCACTGCCGGCAACTATGTGCAATACGACTGCGTGCTGCAGGTGCCCGCCGACATCACCAGCGACAAGGTGACCGAGCTGAGCTATCCGCTCTATGTGGTGCACGAAGGGCTGCGCACGCTGCCGTTGGCCGTCAAGGCCGATGCCTGGCACTACGTCTACTACAATGTCGACATCCGCGAGTCGTCGATTTCGAAGGGCAGCCTTAACTTCACCTCCGAAATAAGTGCCGAGCGACTGGTGGGCGAGGACATCTACCCCTACACCATTCAGCTGGTGACGCAAGGGCTGCATTGGGAACTGGTGGAGAAGGTGTCGGAGACCCGCTACAAGTGGCGCGTCGACGGGCTGCGCGAAGGCAACAACGTCATCAAGGTGCAGTTGCTCGAAGAGGGCGTGCCGCCCATGGACTACACCTTCGAGCTGGAGTATAGCCGTCAGAGCAGTGGCAAGCAGGTGGAGATGAGGAAGAAGCTGAACGAGCACATGAAGACCAAGCCCGTACAGAAGAAAGAGGTGAAGCACCTGGGCGTCTGACGCAAAACACCTACAAGTCTATTGTCTAAACTCCCAACCCCCCAAACGACCAATCTCCCAAACGACCAACTCCCCAATCTCCCAAACGACCAACTCCCCAATCTCCCAAAGCAATATGAAAATCTCAATCCATGCGAAAACTGATATAGGCTGCGGTCGAGACAATAACGAGGATGCCTTCGCCTTCTGTCCCGACCTGTCAGCGCCCACTTGGGGCGACGACCATACCAAGGGCTATCTTCCCCTTGGTCGGCTGGGGGCTCTGCTTGTCGTTGCTGACGGCATGGGAGGACTCAATGCCGGCGAGGTGGCATCGGCGGTGGCCATTGACAGCGTACGGCAAACCTTTGCCCCCGCAGCGGCAACAACAGCGCTCAGCAGCGACGAGAGCGCATGCCAGCTGTTGACGCAGGCGGTGAAGGAGGCCGACGAAGCCATCAACCGCCGGATGCTCAGCAGTCCGGAAACGGCAGGTATGGGCACCACCATTGTGCTGTGCTGGGTGACCGGGCAGAAAGCATACGTGGCATGGTGTGGCGACAGCCGTTGCTATCGCTATAATGCCAGCGATGGTGGTCTGCATCCACTCACCAAGGACCACTCCTATGTGCAGGAACTCGTAGACCAAGGTAAAATCACTGAGGAGCAGGCCTTCACCCATCCCGACAATAATATCATCACCCGTGGACTGGGCGATTTCGACACGCAAGTGAAGCCCGACGTAGTGGTCACCCCCGTCAAGGCTGGCGACATGTTTATGTTGTGCAGCGACGGGCTCTGCGGCTATTGCACCAACGAGCAGATAAGCCAGATACTTGCCGACAGCCGAGGTGATGTGGGTCGCTGTGCCGACGACTTGCTGCGCACAGCACTTTCAGTGCCCGGCGACGACAACATCTGCATCGTCGTGGCCTCTGTGCTGGCCGACGACCAGCACGCGCCGGGCGGCTCAAAAATCATGCATCTGCTCCGCTCCCTCTTTGGGTAGACAATAGGGGGGGGACGAATCGATAACGCTACCTGCCAGGTTAGATTCTTTCTATCTGGCAGGTATGTTGTTTTGTGTCCTTATCGTAGTTGATGCCAACCAACAGGAGGTGGTTGGCATAGTCGCGCACCTTTTCGGGATACTGTCGGCGATGAATCTGCGAAATGGCCGTGTCGGCATCCTTATTCACCTTCAATTCAAGAATAATGGTTGGCGAGTTAACATTCTTGCGCGGTATGAGCACGATGTACAGCCCCTTCGTCGTGGGCTTACTGTTCAGCCGCATACCATCTGGGGCGTAACAGGCGTCAACCCTTTTTCAATCCCCAGCGAAGATATAGGTAAACGCATAAACGTATAGTCGTATAGTCGTATAGTCGCATAGTTGCATAGTAGAAGGCAATGATATCGCTGTTGGCACAAAGTGCGGAACAACCTTATAGCTTCTCGTGCAGAAATGTAGAGTCCTGCTTTTCTGTAGGTGTCATCGAGAATTTTACAAACAGTGCCGACTTTTTGTAAAATGGCGTTGACTTTTTGAAAAAAGGCGTTGGTTTTTTGGAAAAAGTCAACGCCTTTTTCTTGCATGGACAGGTCGGAAGCTCAATTAC
>JAEEGI010012029.1_pt1 | contig 18565 bp, 15 predicted proteins | sample 8958751 | NCBI WGS metagenome assembly JAEEGI01 (sample SAMN16246545, study PRJNA631951) | gut metagenome | biome: gut microbiome; feature: rumen; material: KS-attached | host: Bos | place: Iran: Karaj | collected 2018-10 | reverse complement strand
GACATCATCGAGGCCCTCAAGGCCGACACCGACCAGTTCCGCGACGGCGCCGAGCAGAACGACGACCTCACCATGCTCGCCTTCCGCATCACCAACAGACAATAGAACTCATCCAATGCAAAAAAAATAAGGATCCTGGGGGTCGGTTCTCCTGATCATATTAATAACCCAATCCAAGGGCTTGCTTCACACCACGAAGCAGGCCCTTATTCTATACCTAAAATAAATAAAACGGCAAAAAACTTGGAAGTTACAAAAATAGTTCGTATCTTTGCAACGTCAAAAGGGGAATTCGCAGAAAGGATGACAACCTTTATGGCCTGCAAAGGTCGTTTCGAGCCCCAAATATAACGAGCCATCACTCAACAGAGTGGTGGCTTTGTTGTTTACTTAGGTTGCTGGGGGACGGTGATACAATATTGGACTAAGTCTTGGTTAGAACGTTGCAAGCCTACCGTCAACTTAACCTCCTCATATTTCATAATGAGAAGTTTCTCGAACTGCTTTTGGTTCCGTGTGTTAAGAAAACAACCCAAAAACTTTCATATTTTGTGAACCGCCAAAGGATAATCAAGAAAAGCCACCCGAAGGTGACTTGTGATTGTGTTATCGGGTCGTCGCTGCGCTCCTCAAAATCTATCAAAATCTGAATCAAAATTAAACAAAATAAAAGAATCCGGGCAGTTGCTCGGATTCTTGGGGGTATAGGGTTTGTTTTGTGATCAGGAGAACCGACCCTCTGATCTAAGAATTAGGTGTACAAATTGTGAGAATTTGTACAGTTTTGAGGGGGAAAGGGGGAATGTGTTTCGTTGAGAAAATAAATGGCGCGGCACCTGAAGTGGCGTCGCGCTAATAATTTTAGTCGTACCAGATAGATGGCATCGGTCTCTGTTCTGTTGATTCGACCATTTTGTTCTCGGTCTGCATCTGTTCATTTTTTAGTTCGTTTTCTGTTGACATAAGCTAATCTATTTTGCTGATTTCTAGTTTTTTGCAAATATAGGGAATAATTCCTCTGGTTGTTCTTTTCGCACATTTTTTTAGGTCTCCTTAACAAAATAGTGGCGTTTTCGGAATTTTCATTCGGAGAATATTCAGAAACGGGATCTTGGGGGTCGGTTCTCCTGATCATATTAATAACCCAATCCAAGGGCTTGCTTCACACCACGAAGCAGGCCCTTGACATATAATTATAGGAATTCCTTAACTAAACGTTCAGGACTCATGCGCATGTCCCATACGGTGACGATGACAACCACTCGGCGGCGAGGACGATGTTTGTCCATAGTCAAAAAAAGACTGCTCTAAAATTTTAGCCAGTCTATTCTTTGCTTTGTTACGGACAATTACTGAAGCCATGATTGATGACTCTGCTTGAACTCGGAAATAAACTCGCTCAACGGAGTCCAAGCAGAAGGATTATTCACCTCCTGTTCTGCTTCAGTCAGTTCCGCCTTGACTTCTTCAATTGTGCGCGGTAGACCAAAGTCTTGTCCCGGGAACTGACAATCTTCCTTTTCTACTACAAGCTGTTCTTTCTTCATCGTTGCTTTTTATTGATGCTGCAAAGATAGTGATTTATTTGAATCCTGCAAAGAAAATCATCAATTATTTTTGTTTTTCCTCTGTTATTTATACCCCAAAAACTTGCCACGAAGCAGGCCCTTTGTTTATTATCATCTGATTTGGCTCAACTCCAGCGCCATCAGGTTCAGCTGCTGGCAGTCGGAGGCGGTGAGCATAACACGCTTCATCATCCCTGCAAAGGTAGTGTTTTTTCTTGAGAAAAAGGGGAAAAAGCGTGATTTATGGGAAAATCTTTTGCGTTTCCCTCGTTTTTTTGTAATTTTGCAGCGTATTGTGCGAAATAGTGAAGTATGTTTGAGCAGGTGATCGGACAAAAGGAGGCGCAGGAGCGCTTGTTGCAGATGGTCAGGGAAGACCGTCTGCCGCATGCCATCATGCTGTGCGGTCCGATGGGTGCCGGCAAGATGGCGCTGGCCATCGGCTTTGCCAAGGTGCTGCTGACGAAGGACAACAGCCAGGCCATGCTCGAGAAGCTGGAGCATCCGGACCTGCACTTCACCTACCCCACCATCAAACTGCCGTCGATGAGCACCGACCACAAGCCCGTGAGCGAGGACTTTGCCCGCGAATGGCACGAGCTGGTGATGGCTGGTCCTTACTTCACCATGAACGAATGGCTGGAGCTGATGGGCGGCGAGAACCAGCAGGCCATCATCACTGCTGGCGAGAGCGACAGTCTGATCAGGAAGCTGTCGATGAAGTCGAGTCAGGGGGGCTATAAGGTGAGTCTGATATGGCTGCCCGAGCGCATGAATATAGAATGTGCCAACAAGATACTGAAGCTGTTGGAGGAGCCACCCTCGCAGACGCTGTTCATCATGGTGTGCGAAGAGCCCGAGAAGTTGTTGGAGACCATCCGCAGCCGCGTGCAGCGCATAGACATCAGGAAGATAGCCGACGAGGACATCAAGAAGGCGCTGATGGAAAAGCGCGGTCTGAACGACGACATGGCGCAGCGCGTGACCCGCATGGCTAACGGCAACTGGCTGAAGGCCCTTGAGATGCTGAGCGTGGACTCGGAGAACGAGCTGTTTTTGGATATGTTCCAGTCGCTGATGCGCATGGCCTATCAGCGCAAGGCTCGCGACCTGAAGACATGGGCCGACCGCATGGGTGCCTTGGGACGTGAGAAGCAGAAGCGCTTTCTGGACTACTTCATGCGGCTGATCCGCGAGAACTTCATGTATAACTTCCACCGCGAGGAGCTCTGCTACATGACGCAACGGGAAGAGGACTTCGCCAAGAACTTCGCCCGATTCATCAACGAATATAACGTGCTGCCCATCAGCGACCTGGTCAACCGTGCCATTCGCGACATCGGACAGAACGCCAATGCCAAGATGGTGTTCTTCGACATAGCACTGCAGATGACCGTGCTCATCAAGAATGCCCAATAACCCGAAACAAGAATATAAACAACTCAGACAAGATATATGGAAAAAACAAAGGAACTCGAGATAAAGACCGGTTGCGACAGAGGACTCTGCAAGAAAGCCATCGGACGACAGGACCGACAGTTGAACACCTACGACTGGCTGGCCGACGTGCCCGGCAATACCGACACGACGGATCTGGTGGAGGTGCAGTTCAAGCACACCCGCAAAGGCTACTACCACAACGTGAACAATCTGCCGTTGCAGAAGGGCGACATCGTGGCCGTAGAGGCTAATCCCGGACACGACATCGGTGTGGTGACGCTGACCGGCCGGCTGGTGAACCTGCAGGTGAAGAAAGCCAATCTGAAGAGTGCCGACGACATCAAGCGCGTCTACCGCATAGCACGTCCCATAGACATCGAGAAGGCCCGTGAGGCCAAGGCCCGCGAGCATGCCACGATGATTGAGAGCCGCCAGATAGCCAAAGGACTGGGACTGGACATGAAAATTGGCGACGTGGAATATCAGGGCGACGGCAACAAGGCCATCTTCTACTATATTGCCGACGAGCGCGTAGACTTCCGCCAGCTCATCAAGGACCTGGCAGCCACCTTCCACGTGCGCATCGAGATGAAGCAGATTGGTGCCCGACAGGAAGCCGGACGCATAGGCGGAACAGGTCCCTGCGGCCGAGAGTTGTGCTGTGCCACCTGGATGAAGAACTTTGTGAGCGTGGGTACACAGTCGGCCCGCCATCAGGACATCTCGCTGAACCCGCAGAAGCTGGCAGGCATGTGTGCCAAGCTGAAGTGCTGTCTGAACTACGAGGTTGACGAATACGTGGAAGCCGGACGCAAGCTGCCTTCCAAGGAGACGGTGCTGCAGACATCGGACAGCGACTACTACTACTTCAAGGCCGACATCCTGGCAGGGCTTATCACCTACTCTACCGACAAGAACCTGGCAGCCAACCTGGTGACCATCAGTGCCGAGAGGGCCAAGGAGATTATAGAGATGAACCAGAAAGGCGAGAAGCCGCTGTCGCTGGAGACGGATGGTAACAAGAAGCAGGAGAGCGGCCCCGTCGACCTGGCCACTCAGGAGAACATTACCCGATTCGACCGTGCCAAGAAGAAAAAGAAAAAGAAGAAGAACCCGAATAACAGAGACAACCATGCAAAGGAGTAAGCACGGGCGGCTGTGGCCGGTGGTGGCGGTGGCGATATGTGGCGTGATGACGGCATGTATCGATCATATCATGTATCACCACTACGAGCACACGCCACTGTCAGGATGGGAAAGGAACGACACGCTGAACTTTCTGGTGCCTCGTGCCAAACAGCAAGGGCAGTACCTGGAAGAAATAGGGGTGCGCATCAATGGCGACTATCCGTTCCTGGGTCTGCGTCTCATCGTCAGCCAGACGGTGTACCCATCGGGCAAGACCTTGGCCGACACGCTGGAATGCGAACTCATAGACAAAAACGGCACCGCCAAGGGCGACGGCATCACCATGTACCAGTATCAGTTCCCCCTGACCACGCTGCAACTGGCCGAGGGCGACTCGCTGAGCGTGGCGATACGTCACGACATGAAACGTGAGATACTGCCTGGCATCGCAGATATCGGCGTCAAGCTGAGCAAGCAATAAGAGAGAGGGGGAATGGTCAGGAGCGCATCAGATTGCGGCTGGCATCGAGACGCAGGAAGATGAACAGCAACAGCGTGAAGCCCCAGAGCGAGGAGCCGCCATAGCTGAAGAAGGGCAAGGGAATGCCGATAACAGGCGTCAGACCTAACACCATGCCCACGTTGATAAACACATGGAACAGGAAGATGGAAAGCACGCAATAGCCATAGACACGCGAGAAACGATAGGGTTGCCGCTCCGCCAGATGAATCAGGCGGAGAATGAGTATCAGGAACAGCAGCAGCACGCCTGCCGAGCCCAGGAATCCTTCTTCCTCGCCCACGGTACAGAAGATGAAGTCGGTATCCTGCTCGGGCACGAACTTCAGCTTGGTCTGCGTACCATTCAAAAAACCCTTTCCTTCCAAGCCACCGGAGCCAATAGCTATCTCACTCTGATGAACATTATAGCCTGCTCCGCGCAGGTCTTCGTCCAATCCCAGCAGCACATTGATACGCGAGCGCTGGTGGGGCTCCATGACATTCTGCATGATGAAGTCGGCACCATAGAAGAAACCAACGGAACCCAAGGCGAAGAGGGCAATGAAGAAATAAGCACGCAGGCGTGTACCCAGCCCCTGCCATAGCAGATAGCCGATGAGGACAGCCGTCATGCCCAGCTGGATATAGACGATGTCCATGTAGGGACGCAGGAAAAGCACCAGGACGAGCGTAATGCCCAGAATATAGAGAATCAGGCGCAGGGCCAGTTGGCGGTGGCAATAAACCCACACCATGCCCAGAGAGAAAATCTGCACCATGAAAAGCACCGCAAACTTACCCACCGACGTCGGCGAATCGCCAAAATGAACATCGGCAAAGCGGATACCCACCACGAAATAAGCCACCATAGCGACACCTGTAAACAGGATGCTGCCCGGCATGCCCTCGCGATAGAACATGAGGAAGAAAGACAGATAGACCAGAGCAGAACCCGTCTCGTGCTGTAGCACAATACATATCATGGGCACCATGATGATGGCCAGCGTGGCGGCAAAGTGCTTCCACTGGTTGATGTTATAGCCATAGGTGGACATAAACTTGGCCAGCGCCAAGGCCGTCGCAAACTTGGCAAACTCAGCCGGTTGCAGACGAAGGGGACCCATGACGAGCCACGATCGGGAGCCCTTGATGGTATGCGGATTGAAGATGGTGGCAAAGAGCAGCAGCACCAGCAAGCCATAGATGACAAAGGAGAAGGTGTCGTAGAATCGGTCGTCGAGCATGACGATGACGAAGCCGAGCACGATAGACGTGCAGATCCAGACAATCTGCATGCCCGAACGCGTATCGAGACTGAAGATGTCGGTCTCGCCATATGAATAGCTGGCACCGCAGACGCTGATCCACCCAAACGACATGAGGGCGATATAAAGGAATACCGTCCACCAGTCGATGTTGCGCAATATGCTGGTCTGTCGTCTATCTGCTGGTAGTGCCATATGCGATATGTCGGTTTTGGAACTCAGTGGCCTGGCGCTCCGAAGCCTCCGAGAGTTTTCCGTGAATATACTTCTCCATAATCAAGCCGCCAATAGGTACACCATAGGTAGCACCCCATCCGCCATTCTCCACATAGACGGCAACGGCTATCTTGGGTTTATCCATAGGCGCAAAGCCCATGAATACCGAGTGGTCGTGACCACGGTTCTGGGCTGTACCCGTCTTGCCACAAGCCTGGAAATCATACTTGGCCAAGGCGTGGCAGGTGCCACCAGTAGCCGAAGCACGCATGCCCTGCACCACATAGTCGTACGACTCGCGGCTGGCCATGGTGCGGCGCTTCGTCCTGTAGACGGAATCCAAAGGCTCGCCCTGCACTTTCTTAACCACATGGGGCGTGATGAACCATCCGCGATTGGCGATGGTAGCACCCAGGTTGGCTATCTGCAACGGTGTGGCATTGACCTCACCCTGTCCAATGGCGATAGAGATGATGGTCAGACCGTTCCACGAGCCCTTATAGGCTTTGTCGTAGAAAGTGGCATTAGGTATCAGACCGCGCTTCTCGCCAGGCAGGTCGATACCCAGACGATAACCGAAACCCATGCTGACCATATAGTCGCGCCAGGTATCCATAGCCTTCTGTACAGAACCGTATTTCGAGAGATGCTGGTTGATCATGTAATAGAGTCCCCAGCAGAAATAACCGTTACACGAAGTGGACAGGGCGGGAACCAAAGGCAGCGGGGAGGCGTGACCGTGACAGCCTACATGCAAGCCTTTATAGTTGAAGCCATGACCGCAGGGATAGGCTGTCTGCGTAGGATGCAGAATACCCTCAGTCATAAAGGTCAGGCCCTGTGTGGTCTTGAATGTTGAACCAGGAGGATACTGACCCATGATACTACGGTTGAGCAGAGGCTTCCACACATTCTGGCTCAGCAGACGATGGCTCTTGGAACGCTGGCGTCCCACCATAATACGAGGATCGTAGCTGGGAGAGCTGACCATACACAGCACCTCGCCCGTAGAGGGCTCGATGGCAACGATGGAGCCTATCTTTCCCTCCATCAAGCGCTCACCCAAGGCCTGCAGTTCGGCATCAATGCCCAACGTGAGGTTCTTGCCGGCAACAGGACGCTGATCGAACTTACCATTCTGATAACGGCCCTGCACACGGCCATGGGCATCGCGGAGCAGAATCTGAATGCCCTTCTCGCCACGCAACTGTTTCTCGTAGCTGCGCTCAATGCCAAGTTTTCCGATATAGTCGCCTGGCTGGTAATAAGGGTCTTCCTCAATATCGGCAGGCGACACCTCGGCCACATCGCCTAAGACATGAGCCGCAAAGGGATATTCGTACTGGCGGATGCTGCGACGCTGGATGTAGAAGCCGGGGAAACGGAACATCTTCTCCTGGAAAACGGAAAAATCCTTATCGCTGAGCTGGCTCATAAAAACCTGCTGGGTAAAGCGCGAATAACCAGGATTCTTACTCTTGTCCTTGATGGTAGCCATGCGATAGTCGAACTCCTCGCGCGTAATGTTCAGCGCATTGCAGAAGTCGAGCGTGTCCAGATGGTCCTTGGCCTCATTCATGACCACCATGATGTCGTAGGCAGGCTGATTATAGACAAGCAGCTTGCCGTTGCGGTCGTAGATACCGCCGCGCGAAGGGTATTCTATCTTCTTGAGGAAAGCATTGGAGTCGGCACTCTTCTTATAGTCGTCGCTGGTAATCTGGAGCTGGAAGAGACGCAGAATATAGATGACCACGATTAACGTGGCCACTCCTGCTATCACATAGCGTCGGTTACCAAGTCCGTAATCCTTCATTTATTTGCGTTTTGCTATCTCAAAGGCATAGATCATCACCAGCGTAATCAGCGTACTGCCACACACGCACTTGACCCACTCTAGCAGATTAAAGAAATTGAAGAGCTCGAGCGTGAAAAAGACAAGGCAATAGAGCAATACCAGCGGGATGACATAATAGTAATAGCGCGTCGGACCCATGGTATACAGCCCAGGCTCCATATTCTCAGGCGACTCATTAGGAATGAACAACTGAAAATAATAGGGCTGGATGGCTGCTATCAGCGTCAGCGAGGCAGATGCAACACCTGGTGTGTTAGAGAAGATATCGATGAACAGTCCCATGAAGAAGCCCGCCAAGAGAATGGACCACTTAGGATAGCTGCGGGGGAACATGGTGACAAAATAGACATAAAACAACGGTGTGGCGCAGTTAAACAGATGAATGCGTCCCAACACAAGGGTTTGAGCCACCACGAGGATGACAAACCAGATAGCCCGTTTCAGTATATCTTGCGTCATATTCCTTAATTACTCCTTTACGTTCAGCTTCAATGAATCCTTGGCAGCCTGCATCAAACGCATGCGCTCGCCAATGGACTTATCGCTGATAACCACCACATCGCGCAATTTACCAAAGTCGGTAGACAGGCGAACCTTCAGCTTATAGGACAATCCGTCGCGGGAATTATAGACTTCCTGGATCTGACCCACCAGCACACCAGCAGGGAAGATGCTGGAATAGCCATTGGTTTCGACCCACTCGCCACGCTTGAAACGGGCATGGCGGGGGATGTCCTCCACAAAAGCATAACCAGCCTCATCGCCATACCAGCGCAACACGCCAAAATAGCCGCGCCCACGAATGGCACAGCTGATGCGCGACGACTTGGTATTGAGCACAGGAATGACCACGGAATAATGATCGCTGGTGAGATAAACAACACCCACCACACCATTACCACAGGCTACACCCATGCCTACCTCCACACCGTCTTTACTACCACGGTTGATGGTGATCAGGTTGTTCTTCTTGTGCAGTTCGTTAGTCACTACCTTTGCAGGTATGGGCTTGTACTGCTGTAAGAAATCAAGCCCCTTGAGTTCCTCGTCGCTCGTCTTCTCGTTTGACTCGTTGTAAAGACGGCGCAATTGAGAGACCTGACGCTCCAGATAGAAATTACGGAGCGTCAAGTCCTTATTGACTTTAGCCATCGTAAAATACGACTCTACGGATGAACTCCATTCGTAGAACCGACCCACAATACCATTGGCCGTAGTAAACCAGACGCTGCCCTGGAAACTATTGTACTGAAACAACAGCACCATACTGACAACTTCAAGCACTACGAACAGAAACCAATGATGGTGCCGCTGCAGGAACTCAAGCAGGTTATGCATGAGGGCTTATCGCATCAAGAATGAGAAACGACCAATATTCTTCAGAGCAATGCCAGCACCCTTGGCTACTGAGTGCAATGGATCTTCAGCAATATGGAAGGGGATATTGATCTTCTCTTCCAAACGACGATCCAAGCCACGCAGCAAGGCACCGCCACCTGCCAACCAGATACCATTCTTCACGATATCAGCATAAAGCTCTGGGGGTGTATTCTCAAGTGCAGAAAGCACGGCATTCTCAATCTTTGCCACCGTCTTGTCGATACAATGAGCTATCTCCTGATAACATACAGGAACCTCCATAGGCAGGGCCGTAATACGGTTTGGTCCGTGAACAACATAATCCTCGGGAGCCTCATCGCCCAAATCTGTCAAGGCAGAACCTACGGCAATCTTGATACGCTCGGCCATACGCTCAGAAACTTTCACGTTATGCTGACGAGACATATACTCCTGGATATCAGCAGTCAGGTCATCACCGGCCGTGCGGATAGAGTTGTTTGAAACAATACCTCCCAGCGAGATGACGGCAATCTCGGTAGATCCACCACCGATGTCAACAATCATGTTGCCCTCAGGAGCTTCCACATCGATACCGATACCGATAGCAGCAGCCATAGGTTCGAAAATCAGATAGACATCACGACCATCAGCATGCTCTGCTGAGTCGCGAACAGCACGGAGCTCAACCTCGGTAGAACCTGAAGGCACGCCAATCACCATGCGGAGTGAAGGCGAGAACAGGCGGCTACCTGTATGTACCATCTTGATCAGACCGCGCATCATCTGCTCGCAAGCAGAGAAGTCGGCAATCACACCATCGCGAAGAGGGCGTACGGTACGGATATTATCGTGAGTCTTCTCATACATCATTTTTGCTTTCTCGCCCACTGCTATCATCTTGTCAGTATGACGGTCCAAAGCAACAACAGACGGCTCGTCAACCACAATCTTATCATCACTGATAATGATGGTGTTGGCCGTTCCAAGGTCCATGGCAATCTCTTGCACAAAACTGAAAAATCCCATTTTCTATAACTTCTTTAACTTCTATAACTTCTTTAAGTTCTTTACTTCTCAAACCATGCGTGGATGGCGGTATCATAATGACTGCTGACACCAAAGGCACGGGTAGCAAACATGCGACGCTGAGCCTTTGTGGTCTCTGCACCCTGCTGATTCAGAATGTCCAGCAATACGCTGTATTCTGCCTTTGAAGGAACAATCACGACATCATTGAAATTCTTGGCTGCAGCACGAATCAGAGAGATGCCACCGATATCAATCTTCTCGATGATATCCTCTTCGGAAGCGCCACTGGCTACAGTCTGTTCAAAAGGATAGAGATCCACAACAACGAGGTCAATCTCTGGGATCTCGTACTGAGCCATCTGCTGACGGTCACCCTCCAGCTCACGACGGCCAAGGATGCCTCCAAACACTTTAGGATGCAGGGTCTTGACACGCCCTCCGAGAATAGAAGGATAAGTTGTCACGTTCTCAACCTTCTCGCATTCGTAACCCAACGATTCGATAAACGATTGAGTACCACCTGTTGATAAGAACTTCACGCCCTCATCGTTCAATTTCTTAAGTAATTCCTCCAACCCATCTTTGTGAAATACAGAGATGAGTGCGGTCTTAATCTTCTTCTTGTCTGACATAAAATTAATTTATAACGCGTTATTAAAATTCCAATTAGGATGCAAAAGTACAAAAAAGACTTCATACCACCATAAGTTTCTTCCAAAAAATTTTTTCTTTATTAATAATTAATAATGTATATCAATTTACGATGCCCAGAAAAATTATCAGATAATTATTCGTTAGTATGAGAAAATTATCGTACCTTTGCAGCCGTAACCATCAAACCCACAGATAGATATGAAAAGAAGAATTCTACTCTTGGCGGTTATCGCCACCATCTTCGCCTCAGCAAAAGCAGGCGGACTGATGACCAACACAAATTATCACATTGCTTTCGATCGCATGATGGCGCGAGGTGCCAGTTTTGACATTGACGCTGCCTACTCCAACCCTGCCGGTCTGGCATGGGGACAAGAAGGTTTCCAATTGTCTCTCAACTTCCAGAAGCCATGGCAGTATCGTGACATTGATATGAATTCGCCTATGGTACAAAAATTTGAGGGTAAAGCATCAGCCCCCATCGTGCCAGCCCTGTTTGCCTCCTACAAACATAACCGCTGGGCGCTGTCTGCCATGATTGGCATTGTAGGCAGTGGCGGCTTCGTAGAATATAAGGAAGGTGTGCCCATGTTCAACGTGGTGCTGGCTGGTATGTTCGCACAGAAAGGTATTGCGCCGAACACTTATCAGCTCAACTCGGAGATGAAGGGTAAGCAGTATATTTATGGCGGACAACTGAACTTCACTTATAAGCTTACTGATTTCCTGTCAGTTGCCGCTGGTCTGCGCGCCAACTACTACGATGGATACTATCGCGGACACGTGAGAGCTGAGAACCATCCCCTATTGGGCAATCTTGCTTCACTGGAACTTGATGTTGACCAGCGTGGTTGGGGATTCACGCCACTCATCAGCGTGAACTATCATCAAGGTCCACTCACTCTGACTGCCCGCTATGAGTTCCGTACCAAGATTGACGTGCCCAACAAGACCAACGTGCTGAATGCTGCGCTGGGACCTGGCGTAATGGCACTTCTCCAACAAGCCGACCCGTCGGGTGCCACCATTGCGGGCATTAACCAAACGCTGGGAGCCAAAATGAAGCCCTATATGGACGGTGAGCGTACACGCTACGACATGCCAGCTCTGCTCAGTGTGGCAGCCGGCTATGAGTTCAGTCCATCTGTACGTGCCACCTTGGAATACCACTTCTTTGACGACAAGAAAGCCAAAATGGCTAATGACCGCCAGAAGACCCTCTCGCATGGCACTCATGAATTCCTTGCCGGTATCGAGGGAGATATCAACGACCGTTGGACAGTAAGTTGCGGTGTTCAGCGTACCGACTATGGTGTTACCGACGACTATCAGCTGAACACGTCGTTTGCATGCGACAGCTATAGCGTAGGCTTGGGATTTGCCGTCAAGCTGAACGAGAAACTGAGACTGAACGCAGGCTACTTCACCAGCATCTACGACGACTACACCAAGCAGTGTAATGCCACCCGTGACGGCTACAACGGACAAGAGGTATACTCGCGCACTAACCATGTGATTGGTGTCGGTCTCGACGTTAAGTTCTAAAAAAGAAACATTAAAGAAAGCCCTGCAAACAAACATTTGCAGGGCTTTCTTTGTAGCGGGAGCCGGGATTGAACCGGCGACCTCATGATTATGAATCATGCGCTCTAACCAGCTGAGCTATCCCGCCATCATTTTTATTTTGCGGGTGCAAAGGTAATACATTTTTTTCTACTTCCAAAACTTTTTTGCAAAAAAACTTTCAGATTCCGATTTTTTTTTGTATTTTTGCGGTGTTATTATACAAATGACTAACCTTTTAATAAGACATCTATGCAAAAATTAACCCTTGAATACCCTCTGTCCACCAAATCAACAAAGCTGGTGTGGGACATGATTGGCAATGCAGCAGGACTGCAAAAGTGGCTGGCAGATCAGGTCGTAGAAGGTGAAGACACCCTGACATTTACCTGGGGGCAACCTTGGACAGAACGCGATACGAAGACTTCGCGGATTCTGGAAATAGAAAAACAAGACCATATTCGCATGCTATGGGACTATCACGAGGACACCCCCGAATGTTATTGGGAGATACGGATTGGCCAGAGCGACCTGACAGGGAATCTGTCGCTGCTTATTACCGATTATGCTGCAGATGACGAAGAAGAAACTGACTTGCGAGGCATTTGGGACGATAATTTTGAGCGTCTGCACAGGGTCAGCGGCTTCTGATAGAATAAAAAAACAAAAAATAGCTGAATAAAAAGGAGAAAGAATGGCATCTTTCACCTTTTTTATGTACCTTTGCAGCCTGAATGATGTTTCGTATTAAGAAGTTAGACATATTTATTGCCAAGCAATTTGGACTGTTGTTTTTTGCAACATTCTTCATCTGCCAGTTTGTGTTGATGATGCAGTTTTTGTGGCGATATGTGGACGAGCTGATAGGTAAAGGCTTGTCGCTAACTGTTTTAGCCCAGTTCTTCTGGTATATGGGCTTAATGCTGATGCCTCAGGCTTTCCCCCTTGCCATCCTGTTGTCGTCACTTATCGCTTTTGGCAACCTGGGTGAGAGTTCGGAGCTGACAGCCATTAAGGCCGCAGGCATCTCTCTGATGCAAGCCATGCGTTCACTCATTGTTATCACGATAGCCATCAGTTGTATGTCGTTCTACTTTCAGGAATACATCGGTCCAAAGGCTTTCATCTCGTTCCAACAATTACTTATTTCCATGAAACAGAAGAATCCTGAGGTAGAAATACCAGAAGGCATCTTCTACGACGGAATACCTGGTTCTAACCTCTATGTTCAACAGAAAAACATGGAAACGGGAACACTCTATGGAATCATGATATACCGCATGAATGGTGGCTACGAAGATGCAGCCGTCATCCTGGCGGATTCCGGACGCATACAGGCTACGGCAGAAAAGAAGCACATGGTGCTGACGCTTTATAGCGGAGAATGGTTTGAGAACATGAGGCAAGGCGGAATGGGCGTAGCAACTAATGTTCCATACAGAAGAGAGACCTTTTCTACAAAACGCATTGTCTTAGATTTCGACAGCGGATTCGATATGGCTGAGGTAGGAGGCATCTCGTCTGACGCCCGTTCGAAGAGCATGGAAAAGATTCTTCACGATTTGGATTCTATACGTGAATTCAACGATTCTGTTGGTCACCAGTTCTATGCAGAAGGCAGACGATACACGTTTGAAAGGCCTTCTCTGAAGAAAGCGGACTCCACTAAACTGATGAACAAGGCCATGATAGCCAGTCTTGACATTGACTCGATATACCTGAAACTGACGGGTGAGCAGAAGCAGTCTGCCATGATGCAAGCATCGAATGAAGTTCAAAGTGCTGTCAACGATTTGGAGTTTAAGGCCGACTATTCGTTCTATCTGAACCGCGAAGACCGCATGCACCAGATGGAGGCAATCAACAAGATTACGCTATCGCTCTCATGTCTTATCTTCTTCTTTATCGGAGCGCCCTTAGGTGCTATCATCCGAAAAGGTGGTTTGGGCGTACCTGTCATCATCAGCGTCTTGGTGTTCATCGTGTTCTATATTCTAGATAGTACGGGCATGAAGATGGCCCGTGACGACAACTGGACTGTATGGTTTGGCAAGCTACTCGGTACAGCTGTACTCTCGCCTATCGCCGTCTTCTTTACCTATAAAGCTAATAACGATTCAGTGGTATTTAACATCGATCTCTATAAACAAATGATCATTCGCATGCTGGGACTGCGACAGAAACGGCATATCGCCATCAAAGAAGTTATCATCGAAGACCCAAAGTATCTGGACGATGCAGAAATGCTGCAAACCATCAATGCAGATATCGAACAATACGGGGCAGAACATCATCTGCTGCGCTGGCCAAATCCCATCAAGGTTTTCTTCCGTCCTGGTGATGACCATGAAATAGATATTATCAACAAGAAGTTGGAGAGAACCATTGAAGACCTTTCGTACACGAAGAACCACTATGTGATGACGGACTTGAACCACTATCCCGTTATTGCCACCCACGCCCATACAAGGCCTTTCAGACAGAAGTGGCTGAACATTGTAACGGGACTGTTCCTACCAACAGGCATCTTCTTTTATTTCCGCATGATTAGGTTCCGTATTCGTCTATACAGGGATTTGCAGAACATCTTAAAAGTCAGCAAACGACTCATACCGAAAATCAACGAATTGGGACTCATTCAAGCCAACAAGCAAAAAACAACATAACTACTATATATAATATAATAAGGTGTAAAGTCATATGGAAGAACTGAAACTGAACACAATCGAAGAGGCGCTATCAGATTTCCAAGAAGGAAAATTCGTCATCGTGGTAGACGACGAAGACCGGGAAAATGAGGGAGATCTGATATGTGCCGCAGAAAAAATAACGCCAGAGATGGTGAATTTCATGTTAAAGAATGCCCGTGGCGTCCTTTGTGCACCAGTGACCATTAGCAGAGCAGCAGAACTAGACCTACCCCACCAGGTACAAGACAACACCTCACTGCTGGGTACTCCCTTCACTGTCACCATCGACAAGATAGAAGGCTGTTCAACAGGTGTGAGTGCTCACGACCGCGCTGCCACTATCCGTGCATTGGCGGATCCTAATTCTACTGCAAAGACTTTTGGACGCCCTGGACACATCAGCCCACTCTATGCTCAAGATAACGGCGTGCTTCGCCGTTCCGGACATACAGAAGCAGCTATTGACCTCTGCAAACTGACTGGTCTTTTCCCTGCTGGTGCTCTCATAGAAATCATGAACGATGACGGAACAATGGCCCGCATGCCTCAACTGGTAGAATTTGCAAACAAGCACCAGCTCAAGATTATCACCATCAAAGATATGATTGCCTACCGGTTAAAGAAAGAAAGTCTGGTAGAACAAGGCGTAGAGGCTGACATGCCCACAGAATACGGACATTTCCGTATTATCCCATTCAAGCAGAAAAGCAATGGACAAGAGCATTTTGCTCTCATCAAAGGTGAGTGGAAAGAAGGCGAGCCCGTCTTGGTAAGAGTACACTCTAGCTGTGCTACCGGTGACATCCTGGGTTCGAAGCGTTGTGATTGTGGAGAACAACTACACCGCTCCATGCAGATGATAGAGGAAGAAGGCAAGGGAGTTATAGTATACATGCAACAGGAAGGCAGAGGCATTGGACTTATGAACAAGTTAGCTGCCTATAAACTTCAGGAAGAAGGCTATGACACCGTGGATGCCAATCTGTGCCTTGGCTTTAAAGCCGATGAGCGCGACTATGGATGCGGCGCTCAAATTCTGCGCAAGTTAGGAGTACAGAAAATGAAACTTATGACTAATAACCCTGTGAAACGTGTAGGATTAGAGGCATATGGTCTGGAAATAACAGAGATTGTACCCATTGAAATAAAGCCAAACGAGTACAATTTACGCTATTTGAAAACAAAGAAAGACCGAATGGGACATCATCTTCATTTAAAATAAATAAAAAAGTGACGCTATTATTCGTTTAAAAAGAATAAAATACGTACTTTTGCAGCTAAATATATACAAAAAGAACATTTATGGCACAATTATCCGACCGTTTGCAGCGACTCTCACCATCAGCAACACTGGCGATGTCGCAGAAAAGTTCTGAAATGAAAGCTCAAGGCATCGACGTCATCAATATGAGCGTCGGAGAACCTGATTTCAACACCCCTGATCATATCAAGAAGGCAGCTAAGCTGGCTATTGACGAGAACTATTCCCGCTATTCACCAGTACCTGGATATCCTGACTTGCGTCAGGCCATTGCCAGGAAACTGGAACGCGAAAATCATCTGCACTACACACCTGCTGAGATCTTAGTATCCAATGGTGCCAAGCAAAGTGTCTGCAATACCGTCATGGCATTAGTCAACCCCGGTGATGAGGTTATTATTCCTGCTCCATACTGGGTCAGCTATCCTCAGATGGTGAAATTGGCCGGTGGAGAACCCGTCATTGTTGAAGCCGGATTCGAACAGAACTTCAAGATGACTGCAGAACAGCTGGAAGCTGCCATTACCCCACGCACCCGCATGCTGATTCTTTGTTCACCCAGCAACCCAACAGGTAGTGTCTATTCTAAGGAAGAACTAGAGTCACTAGCTCAGGTGATTAAGAAGCACGATGACCTTTTTGTGCTGGCCGACGAAATCTACGAACATATCAACTATATTGGCAAACACGAGAGCATTGCACAATTTAAGGGTATGAAGGAGCGGTCAATCATCGTCAACGGTGTTAGCAAGGCTTACGCCATGACCGGTTGGCGTATTGGATACATCGCCGCACCAGAATGGATCGTAAAAGGCTGCAATAAACTACAGGGACAATACACTAGCGGACCATGCTCTGTCAGTCAGAAGGCTGCAGAATTTGCGTATACTGCCAGTCAAGAATGTGTGGAAGAAATGCGCAAGGCATTTGAGCGTCGTCGCAACCTGATAGTTAAGTTAGCTCAGCAGATTCCTGGCTTGGAGGTTAATATTCCTGAGGGTGCATTCTACCTCTTCCCCAAATGTTCAAGTTTCTACGGCAAGAAGACCCCAGAGGGTCAAACCATCCAGAACAGCACTGACCTTGCCATGTATCTGCTCGAAAAAGGACATGTCGCAACCGTCGGCGGAGATGCTTTCGGTGACCCCGAATGTTTCCGTATGAGTTATGCTACAAGTGACGAAAATATCGAAGAAGCAATGCGTCGTATAGGTGAAGCACTGGCAGAATTAAGGTAATTTTGAGAAATATCAAGTTAAAAGTTCTTAATTAGGCGATTTCTACGTCCTAATTTGCTATCTTTGCCAGACAATTTAGAATAAAAACATAACAAACTCAATTCATTTAATAACTAAAAAATTAAATTTTCATTATGGCAACAACAACAAAGGCTGCAGCCCCAGCCAAGAAAAATTCGGGCTTCCAGGGTGTTAAAGCTGCATGGATTATCCTCGTAATTTGTGCTATCGCAGGTTACAGTGTATGGTATTTCGTTATGGGTAACCCCGACAACTTCGTTGGTGGCGATCGTAGCGGTCATCCAGCAAACCTGTTAGGTACAGTGTATAAGGGAGGTTTCGTTGTAGGTTTGATCCTGACCCTTCTCTTCACCGTTATCTGTTTGGGTATCGAGCGTTTCTTCGCTATCAAGAGTGCTTCTGGTAAGATTAATCTGGCTAAGTTCACCGCTGACGTGAAGGCTCTTATCAAGGACCAGAAGTTTGCTGAGGCTGACGCTCTCTGCGACAAGATGCAGGGTTCTGTAGCTAACGTTGTTAAATCTTCTATTAAGATGTACCAGACCGTTGAGGGTGACAGCACTCTGAAGAAGGCTGCTAAGATCGCTAAGATTCAACAGGCTCACGAAGAGGCCACTCAGCTTGAGATGCCTACTCTCCAGATGAACATGCCTATGGTTGCTACTATCGTATCTCTGGGTACCCTGACCGCTCTGTTCGGTACTGTGCTCGGTATGATCGGATCATTCCAGGCTCTGTCTGCTGGTGGTGGTGCTGACTCTATGGCTCTGTCTGCCGGTATTTCTGAGGCTC
>JAEEGI010012028.1_pt1 | contig 18566 bp, 11 predicted proteins | sample 8958751 | NCBI WGS metagenome assembly JAEEGI01 (sample SAMN16246545, study PRJNA631951) | gut metagenome | biome: gut microbiome; feature: rumen; material: KS-attached | host: Bos | place: Iran: Karaj | collected 2018-10 | reverse complement strand
CAAAGATACAGCGTCTGCGCCTCATCTACGGCCTTAACGCAAATCAATATAGCATTCTGAAACTAGAACTCCCCTACTTTGTCTGCGGCATATTCAATCCGGCTATAAGACGGAAAGAGAATTTTGCATACACCGAAAGTTTTATTATCGACATAGACAAACTGAGCAGCAAACAGATGCAGATTGACGATGTACGCAAGCGTATAGAGGCCGATGAGAACGTATATATGTGTTTCAAGTCGCCCAGCGAAGACGGTCTGAAAGTAATGTTCAGGCTAAGTCAGCGATGCTACAATGCCGGAATATATTCAATATTCTACAAAGAATTTACACACCAGTTCTCAGTAAAGCACAGCCTCGAACAAGTTACAGACAGTGTAACAAGCGATGTTTCGAGAGCATGTTTCATTAGCGTAGACCGCGATGCCTACATTAACGAGAACTGCATTGCTATTGATATAAACAATTACGTAAATACAGATAATCCAGAATCTGTTTTCGAAACCAAGAGACAACAAGAAGATAGCACAAATACAGTTATACAAGCAGAAAAAGAAAAGCCATGCACAGACCCCGAAACATCCATAATGGAAAAGATTAAGGAAAAACTTAATCCCACGAAAAGGAAAACAGAAAAACCGCCAGTTTATGTTCCTACAATACTCGAGGACATTATGGACGATTTGAAGAAATACATTGAAGAAACAGGAGTATTGGTTTCCGAAACAAAATCCATTCAATATGGCAAGAAGATAATGTTCAAGATGGGACTGAAGCAAGCCGAAATCAACCTTTTTTACGGCAAGCGCGGCTTCAGCGTTGTTATATCGCCACGAACAGGAACAGATGCCGAACTAAACAATCTGATGGCAATGCTCGTAAAGGCTTTTATAGATACTTACCAATAGAGACATGAAGAAGGACAAAAAGCCATCAGACTATATCGAGGCTCTCAGAAAACTGAAACATGCCGGCATTTCGGGTTCACCAAACATAAACAGAACATCCAACAATGCCGAGAATCTGCCAACAATAAAAGAACGAGTTGACAATATTCTCGGCATTGTAAACACCCCCAACAGGCCAAACAACCACATGCTATTCTTTGTTATGTACGACATTACAAGCGACAAGGTAAGAAACAACGTAGTAAAATATCTTGAAAGACACGGATGTTTCAGAATTCAAAAATCAATATTCCTTGCCGACTTAGACTGCGAGATTTACGAAAAAATAAAATCGGACCTTGCCGAAGTCAACTCTCTATACGAGAATTATGACAGTATAATTGTATGTCCAATATCAACCGACCTGATAAAAAGTATGAAAGTTATAGGACAATCCATAGATGTTGACATCATAACGAAAAGCAAGAACACGCTGTTTTTTTGAGGGCACTGAAAAAGCCTCCTTAAGACAAGCCCCACAATATCCCCATTGTCGTGCGTTGTAATCCTTGACTCCGCTTTTGATGAGGTCCCTTTTTCTGGTCTTGGGGAGTTTCCAAACATTCCATATACATACGTATTCGCTGTCTTAACCACTCATAGTTTTTTTGGGCAGAGACGCTTCATATTGGCAAGGTGATAGTAACCTGCCCATCCTCGTATGTACTTCTTCGGTTTCTGCTTCCTCTTTTCATACCTCCAACCGTTGCTTCGGCTTGTCAGTACTTTAGCCGTGACTTCATCTTTGCCTTGGACTTTGGATGTACGGTGAGTTGGTATTTGCCTTTGTTCACATATAAGGAGTAGCCGAGGTATTTCACACCCTTGATGTATGAAACGACCGTATTTTCCTTGTTCTCCCTGAGGAATAAGTACCTTCCTCGCTTGCATGCCATAGGCCTTTATCAATGATTCCGCTTCGAAGGTATTTGTGTATAAGGCCGGGCTACTTTCCCAACTGGCGCATCTTGCCGTTGTCCTTAGGTATCTCAACTCTTCGGACAGGATTCTGACGGTAACTGCAGTAAAACAAGGAGACTATCAGGGATTGTTGGGGACTTCCCCCCCATTAGACAATACTCATGCCGAGCATACAAAATCTGCACATAGTCAAATTCATATATGACTATGTGCAGCATTTTATTGTTTAAAACTACATAAGGAGACTTTTTCAGAGGCCAAGAACAAACATTGTATGTGTTCTGGCGTTGAATGAAATAGAATTGCTTTATTTCAGCAGTTCTTCTGGATATGTCGGCATGGCTCCATTCTGGGTGCAGACATATGCACTGACATGAACAGCTATGCGATGGGCCTCAGATACAGACTTTCCATTGAGGATGCTGCCGATGAAGGAGCCGGTGAAGGAGTCGCCAGCACCTACGGTGTCGGCAACCTTCACTTTCGGTGTTTTCTGGAAAGACACGCGGCCAGGTGTGAAGACATAGCTGCCGTTAATACCACAAGTAAGCACAAGCATGTCGAGATTGTACTTGCCCAAGATGAGCCAGCACTTGTTCTCGATGTCGAGACCTGGATAGCCAAACATACGACCGATGAGAACCAGCTCTTCGTCGTTGATTTTCAGTATATTGCAACGTTGAAAGGACTCGCGCAGAATTTCCTGAGTATAGAACTGCTGGCGCAGGTTGATGTCGAAAATCTTCAGGCAGTCGGCAGGCGTAGCGTCAAGGAACTTCTGGATAGTGGTGCGGCTGACCACGTTGCGCTGGGCCAGAGAGCCGAAGCAGACGGCACGGCAGTTACGGGCAATTTGGGCGATGTCGTCATCGAAAGGGATGTTGTCCCAGGCTACATTTTCCTTGATGTCATACGTGGGAATGCCATGCTCGTCGAGCTGCACCTGCACAGTGCCAGTTGGATATGGTACGCGGGGAAGCAAGTCGTTCAGACCGTGCTCCTTCAGAGCCTCAATGGTCTCGTCGGCCAGTTTGTCCTCGCCGAGTGCGCTGACGGCGATGGTGTTGTCCATGCCGAGGAACATTCCAGCATGATAAGCGAAGTTGGCGGGTGCGCCACCCAGTTTCTTACCTTCGGGAAGTACATCCCAGAGGACTTCTCCGAGTCCTACTACATAACGTTTCTGATTCATATCCTATGCGTTTTTTTGTTGTTTGATATACGTAAAGAGATAGACGACGCCCACGGACATGACAAGTACTGCGCCAGCCTGTCCCATAGCGTCGCTGGCCAAGCCCATGAAGAGTGGGAAGATGGTGCCACCGAAAAGCCCCATAATCATCAAGCCCGACACCTCGTTCTGCTTTGTTGGCATTGATTCAAGTGCGGTGGCGAAGCACATGGAGAATACGTTAGAATTACCGTACCCCACAAGGGCAATGGCAGTATAAAGCATCCACTTTTCCGTTCCGATGAACAGGCCACACATTGCCAAAGCCATCATCACCACAGAGATGATGAAGAATGTACGCATCTTTAGCGCACGGAGGAAGAACGAGCCTGTCAGGCAGCCAATGGTACGGAAGATGAAATAGAGAGAGGTGGCGAAGGCTGCATCGTTGAGCGTCATGCCCAGTCGTTCCATCAGAATCTTGGGAGCAGTAGTGTTTGTTCCCACGTCGATACCCACATGGCACATGATGCCGAGGAACGACAGCAGTACAATGGGCGCGCCCAACAGTTTGAAGCACTCCACGAAGGTGGAAGGTCTGCCCTCAACAGGAGGCTCCTCGATGGGAGTCACGAAGAGCAGAACGGTAGAGAGTATGCCTACTACGAGGAAGACGCCAAAGAGTACCCGCCAATTCAGTCCGAATTCAGGAATGACCATCGTGGCCCCCCACATGGCAAGATAAGGAGCAGAGAACGAGGCAATGGCCTTGATGAACTGTCCGAAGGTAAGTGTAGACGCCAGATTGCCGCCACCCATCACAGTCGATACCAGCGGGTTGAGCGATGTCTGCATGAGGGCGTTGCCGATACCTAATAGCGAGAAGACCACAAGCATGATGCCGAACGACTCACCGAACAATGGCAGCAATAGCGACACAACAGTCACCACAAGTGAGAGCAGTACGGTCTTCTTACGGCCGATTTTATTCATCAGCATGCCCGTAGGAACACTGAAGAGGAGGAACCAAAAGAATACCAGCGAGGGAAACACATTGGCTACGGAGTCGCTCAGAGCCAGGTCGGCCTTTACGTAGTTGGAGGCGATGCCCACCAAGTCCACGAAGCCCATACAGAAGAAGCAGAGCATTACGGGGACGAGATAAATAGATTTGTTTTGATTACCCATATTTCATTAGAATTTTATTTCGTAAATTGTTGCTTTGCCGCCCTTCACCTTTATATTATTATAGGGTTCCGAAGGAAACACGAGGTTGGTCATGACCATCTTGCCCTCAGCATCGAAAGCCTCAATGCTGCAGCGGTCGATGAACAGGCGAAACTGTTTGATTTGGCCATATGTCGGTGCCTTAGTCACACAAGGGAATGCCTCGCTGAAGCTCACGTCGCCACTCTTGGTGCGATCCATGCTGAAGGTCTGCTTCTGACCGTCGTATTTCATCACCACCTGCTCGCCCTTTGCGTTCGAGAGCACAATCTCAGCCTGGCTCTTCACGTCTATGAGAATCTCGCAGGCTTCCGTCGGCTTCTTCACTTTGGCACCGCGCAGTGCCAGCATCTCCTTCGATGGCTTCACGCTGAGGTAGGTTTCCTCACCACAGGTGAACAGACCGAGGTCGCGAGGTATTGAGTTGCCCGAACGATATTGCTTCGTCGGCACCTGGTTGGCATACTGCCAGTTGCTCATCCATGCCAGCACCACGCGGCGATTGTCGGGGGCATTGTAGAATAACACGGTGGCATAGTGGTCTTTGCCATAGTCCATCCACTTGGTAACCTTCGGCATTGACTCACAGGTGAACTTACGTCCGTCGAACTGCCCCACGAAATACTGTGTGGCTGAGCCACCAAACGGACCACCAGGGTTGATGTTGCAGATGAGCACCCACTTGCCGTCAATCTCAAACAGGTCAGGGCACTCCCATCCACCGCCATGGTTGCCGTACTCCTGCCCGAACGAAGACTCGTAACGCCAGTCTTTCAGATCGGCCGAAGAATAAATCTGCATCTCCTGTCCAACGGCCAAAATCATAATCCAGCGTTTAGTAGGCTCGTACCAGAATACGTTCGGATCGCGGAAGTCGGGCTTGTCGCTGGTCAGAACGGGGTTGCCCTCAAACTTCTTGAAGGTGATACCACCATCATGTGATACTGCCATTGATTGTGTCTGGTGATGACCTGCCGAAGTGTAAAAGGCAATGACATCATCGCCCTTGGTAATGCACGAGCCACTGAAGATGCAGCCTAACCAGTCGGGCTCAAAGGCCATAGGCTCTGCCTGCCAATGCACCAGGTCATTCGAAGTGGAGTGTCCCCAATGCATATTCTCCCACTGTGAGCCGTAAGGGTTCCATTGATAATAGAGATGCCAGGTGTCGTCCTTGTAGAACATACCGTTGGGGTCGTTCATCCATCCGTACAGAGGCGTGTGGTGATACACAGGGCGGAAGCGCTCACGATTGGCAGTGTCGAACGTGTCGGAGAACTTGATTTCCTTCCAGCACACAAATTCGCCCACGGCTCCTTTCTGTCGGCGGTCGCCATGAAACTCGATGTCCAAGAGGCGTGCGCCCTTCAGTTCGTAGGGTACGTAGTAGTCCACACGGTCAATGGCCAGTTTCACATTGATGCGCTGCACCATATCGTTTCGTCCGTCAAGCACGGCAATGGCCGCAATGTCCTCCGTCTCCTGCACGGGCAGCAACACGTATTTCTTGTCCTGCGCAAGCCGCAATATTGCATGCTTCTCGCCCAACACCATCGGCGTTACCTGCGCCCATGCCGAACAAGTAAGCGCAATCATCGCCATCAGTGTAAAAAATAGTTTTTTCATTTTCCTTTTATGTTTTTAGTTATTAATTTATTTAAGTTTTCGGGAGTTCTTAACTCGCCATTTTACATTGAAAAATGTACTTTCCTCTGACTGAAAATCGTAATTTTGTGCATCGGTATCGGATTGGTGAGGCTCTTTGTTAAGCATCTTAAATGTGCTCATATCTTGCGATATATGCAAGATTTCAAAGACTTTCTTGTACCTAATATATTCACATTTTTATTAACTTCCGAAACTTAAATTAAGTTATAAATCTGTTGCAAATTTAACTTCTTTCCACTAATTAGGCTGTAAATAATGATACAAAGACTATGAAAAAACGTTCACTGCAACAAAAATGCGTGCAATGAACGTTTTTTCTGTCTCTAACTAAAACAAAAGAAAACAAGATAAAAAATATATTTGTTTTAGAAAAAAAACAGCCTTCTTATAACCAGAGTGTTATGTTTAAAATATGCGTTAATTTAAGAAATAGTACCAAAAATCTTGCCCAATTCAAAAAAAAATAATTGTATCTTTGCACCAAGAATTTAAGAATACGATGAGTTTGATAGAAGAATTGCAGAAACTCCGTAAGCATGAAGACCACACAGAATTCAAGAAGGCAGAGCATAACTACCTGTTTGCTGGAGGCCAAAAGGCCGACCCTCGTGACCGCAGGCATTGCATATTAGGATATGTTGTCGCTTTGGCTAATGAGAAAGGTGGCTGTCTGGTTCTTTGTATGGCTGATACCTATCCCCATGAATTTACCAATTGCATCAAGGAGGGCAAGCCACTTCCCGACAACTCCTATTCAGACGATTATCAGGTAGACTTACGCTTCTACGATGAAATCCCTGACGATGCCTTCCACCTCTTTGCCAAGGATTTTGCCATCCCCCCGAACTCGAAAGTCCATGTAGAACACCGTTGATTGCTTCACATAGTAATGCACGTGCTATAAGATATAGTTGGATAAATTGTAACACTTAAACTAAACAAATATGCGACAAAGATTCTTTTTTCTATTTGTATTGGCTGCGGTACTTGTCTCTTGCTCAGGAGACAAAGTGAAGTATCGTATCGGAATATCACAGTGTTCGAATGACATCTGGCGTGACAAACAGAATGCAGAGTTGCGTATGGGTACTTATTTCCATGATAATGTAGAACTGAAGTTTGCTGCAGCCTACGATAGCGACGAGCGACAGGTGGAGCAGATTGACAGCCTCGTGAATAATGGCATTGACTTGTTGATCGTGGCACCTAATCAGGTGCAGACCATCTCGCCTGCCATCGACCGAGCATACGACAAAGGTATCCCCGTGATTGTTTTCGAGCGTAAGACAAATTCACAAAAATATACCGCCTTTATCAGTGCCGACAACTATGAGATGGGGCGTGTGATGGGTGAATATATTGTCTCGCGGCTTCACGGGCAGGGCACTGTTCTGGAGATAAAGGGTCTAGAAGGGTCGTCGCCCGCCATCGAGCGGCATAATGGTTTCATGGATGCCGTAAATAAAGCACCCGGCATTAAGGTGGTGGCCTCGCTACAGGGTGACTGGACGGAACCTACAGCCTACGAGACCACCCAGCAGTGGCTTGCCAATAATAAAGATGTGCACGTAGATTTGGTGTTTGGTGCTAACGACCGTACGGCGATGGGAGCAAGAAATGCACTTGGTAAAGACGTATTATACTGCGGCATAGATGGTTTGCCAGGTGAAAACGGCGGCATACAATTGGTGCGCGATTCTTTGCTCGACGCATCGTATATCTACCCCACCCATGGCGACCAGATTATTGACTTAGCCATCCGCATACTCGATGGCAAGCCCTACGACAAAGAAACGATGCTGATGTCGGCCCTCGTCACCCGCGACAATGCCAAAGTGCTGCTAATGGAAAACGAGGAGATCATGCGCCAGACCGTCCAACTGGACTCATTGCACAAGAAGGCCGACACCTACCTGCATAAACTTGACACACAGCGCATCATCAACTGGCTGGCATTGGGTATCATAGTTTTATTAGTCGTAGTATTCGTACTATTCTACCTTTACCACCTTCGCAAGATTGCATTACAGAGAGAACGTGTAGTCAATACACTGTGGAATCTTAAGCCTGAAGAAGTTCCTGTTGCTTCTGAACCTACAGCAACGTCAGATGAATCAGATAGTTCAGAGGCGTCAGACAATACTTATGACAACGAACCCGTTGCCGTCTCACATTTCATCGCCAGTTTCAAGGAGGTCATCGAGGCGCGTCTGGAGGACAGCAACGTAAGTGTCGAAGATCTGGCAGCCGACATGAATCTGAGCCGTGTACAGTTGTATCGCAAAGTGAAGGCCGTCACAGGCTCGTCGCCCGTCGAGCTTTTGCGCACCGCCCGTCTGAATCGCGCCTATCAGTTGTTGCTCACCACCGACAAGAGTGTCTCGGAAGTGGCCTACGCTGTCGGCTTTACTGCCCCCAGCTACTTCACCAAATGCTTTAAGGAAGAATACGGCATGGTGCCCGGCGACGTGAGGAAATAAGAACAAGGATTGTGAAATATCGTTCATTCCATCGCAAAAATGTTTCATTGCAACATATTTTGCACGGAGTGAACGATATTTTTTATGCCACGGCATGAGATAGTTAGTATATTTACGGCAGAAATCATAACAAAAATATCAACTAAAAACGTAAGGCAAATGAAACAAACGAAACGATTGTTTTTGAGTTTCCTCTCGCTTTTGCTATGCACCATAATGTGCGCTCAGACGGAGGTAACGGGAACGGTGGTCGATGACTTCGGTGAAGTGGTTATCGGCGCCACGGTGAAGGAGAAGGGTACGTCTAACGGTACGGTGACCGACTTCGATGGCAACTTCAAAATCAAAGTGAACAAGGATGCCACCCTCGTCATCTCGTACGTTGGCTACCAAACAGTAGAAGTGCTTGCACAACAAGGTATGAAGGTAACGATGAAAGATGACGCAAAACTGTTGCAGGAAGTGGTGGTGACGGGTTACACCAGCCAGCGCAAGACCGACCTGACTGGTGCCATTTCGACGGTGAGCATAGACGATATAGCCAAGCAGAACGAAAACAACCCGATGAAGGCCCTGCAAGGACGTGTGCCTGGCATGAATATCCAGGCCGACGGTAACCCGAGCGGCGCTGCTACGATTCGCATCCGTGGTGTGGGAACACTGAATGACAACGACCCGCTTTACATCATCGATGGTGTGCCCACGAAAGCCGGCATGCACGAGTTGAACGGCAACGACATTGAGAGCATCCAGGTACTGAAGGATGCCGCCTCAGCCTCTATCTACGGTTCTCGTGCTGCCAACGGTGTGATTATTATCACTACCAAGAAGGGCAAGGACGGCAAGGTGAAGGTGAATTTCGACGGCAGTGTGGCAGCCTCGTTCTATACAAACAAGATTGAGACCATGAATGCCAGTGAATGGGGACGTGCCTACTGGCAGGCCTGCGTGAATGATGGCATCAACCCCTCGAACAACAATCTGGGATATAACTATGACTGGAGTTACGACAAGAACAGCACCCCCGTGCTGAACGGCATGACCATGAACATGTTCCTCGACGAGAATGGTACGGTACGTGCAGGTGATACCGACTGGTTTAAGGAGATTACGCGCACAGGTGTGGTACAACAATATAATGTATCGGTGAGCAATGGCTCAGAGAAAGGCAGTTCTTTCTTCTCGCTTGGCTACTATGATAATCAGGGAACCATCAAGGACTCGTACTTCAACCGTCTCTCAGGCCGTGCCAATGCCGACTATAAGCTGTTCGACGGCAATGTGGTGATAGGCGAAAACTTCACCATTAATCGCACAAAAGGCGTTGATGCTCCTGATGGCGTATTAGAGCATGCCCTTGAGTTCAACCCCAACTTTCCCATTTATGCAGAGAACGGAAAGTTTGCCCAAGCTCTTGGTGCTTATTCAGAGCGTGAGTCCCCACTTAGCATGATTGACAATACCAAAGACAACGAATATACCCAGTGGCGCATGTTCGGCGACGTACACCTGAGCATCACCCCATTCAAGAACTTCATGGTTCGCACCACTTTGGGTATGGACTACACCCAAAAGGAGCAGCGTTTCTTTACCTATCCCATTGAAAATGGTAAGGTAAGGCGTACAGACTCTGCTGCCGAGAGCAAGCAGGAACACTGGATGCGCTGGATGTGGAATGCCATTGCCACTTACAATGTGGAGATTGGCAAGCATCGTGGCGACGCTATGGTCGGTATGGAGCTGAACCGTCAAAACTTTACATGGCTGAGCGCCAAGCGTTACGAACAGGCCATTCTGAACACCGACTACATGTGGCCAAGTGCAGGTGCTGGCAAACAACTGGCTGAGGGCAGTGGCGACGGGTTCAGCCTCGTATCCTTCTTCGGCAAGGTGAACTACACCTACGACGACAAGTATATGGCTTCGTTCACCATCCGTCGTGATGGCTCCAGCCGCTTCGGTACCAACAACCAGTACGGTACGTTCCCCTCTGTCAGCGCAGGCTGGCGTCTCTCTCAGGAGAAGTTTATGCAAGGCGTGAAATGGCTCGACAATCTGAAAGCACGCTATTCTTGGGGACAGACCGGCAACCAGGAAATCTCGAACACCGCACGTTACACACTCTATAAATCAGTGGTGTCAACAGGACTCTGGGGCAGCGGTCAGGCAGGAACCTCCTACGACATTTCCGGAAGAAACGGCGGCTACGCCCTTGCCAATGGTTATATACGCAACCAGCGTGGCAATGAGGACATCAAGTGGGAAACCACTACGCAGCACAATATTGGTGTCGACTTCGCCGTCCTGGGGAATGAAATCTACGGCTCGTTCGACTGGTTCCATAAGAAGACCACCGACATCCTGCTCTTCATGGAAGGTATTGCCGCCATGGGTGAAGGCTCAGGCCAGTGGATTAACGCCGGCGAGGTGAAGAACAATGGTTGGGAGTTCAGTATCGGATATCGTCACACTCTGGCCAACGGATTCTCATGGGACATCAATGGTAACATCAGTAAGTACGTGAACGAAATTACCAAACTGCCTGAGACTGTTGCTGCCAATGGTAAGTACGGCGGCAATGGCGTGAAGAGCGTTGTTGGTCACCCGATGTTCTCGCAGGTGGGTTATATCACCGACGGCATTTTCAAGAGCCAGGATGAGATTGACAACCACGCACGTCAAGAGGGTGCCGGACTCGGCCGCATCCGATATAAGGACCTGAACGGCGACGGCATCATCACCGAGGCTGACCAAGACTGGATTTACGACCCTACACCCGACTTCACCTGGGGTCTGAACATATACTTGCAGTACAAGAACTTCGACCTGACCATGTTCTGGCAGGGCGTGCAGGGTGTGGACGTTGACTGTCGCGGCTATAAGTCGCAGACCGACTTCTGGGCAAATTCTGCAATCAACGTGCCTTACCTCAACAAGGGCATCCGTGCTCTCAACGCATGGAATCCTGCTAATACAGGTAGCGACATCCCCGCCCTGACTACGAGCGACACCAATAATGAAGGCCGCGTATCTTCGTATTACATTGAGAATGGCTCCTATTGCAAGCTGCGCACCATCCAGTTGGGCTATAACTTGCCAAAGGGCATTATAGACAAGTTGCGCATGAACCGCATCCGCCTATACTTATCGGCCCAGAACCTGCTGACCATCAAGAGCGGCAAATTCTCGGGAGCCGATCCTGAGAACCCAGGATTCAACTACCCTATTCCACTCAACCTAACTTTCGGAGTGAACGTAGGCTTTTAAATGACCAATTTCACGAATTAAACGAATTACAGTTATGAAGACAATATATAGAACTATCTGCGCAACCTGCGTAATCTGTGGTTTGATGTCATGTTCAAACTTCCTCGAAGAACAGGTGCCGCAGGCCACACTGACTCAGGACGAGGTGAAGAGCCCTGAGTATATCGACAATGTGCTGATTTCGGCATACGCAGGACTGGTTTCCATTGAGGATATGAACGCCAGTTTCTCACTCTGGAACTACGACACTCGCTCAGACGATGCCTACGTTGGCGGTTCTGACTTCTCAGACGGCGAACCGTTCCACAGACTGGAGAAGAGCACGGGTGTAATGACCACCGACTGGCCCTTCAGTTCTATCTGGACAAAGTTATACAACTATCTCTCTCGCGTCAGTCTCTCTCTCGATATTCTGGCAAGTTCTGATCAGGAGAGCACTACCATTCAGCAGCGCACTGCCGAGATGAAGTTCCTGCGTGCCTACGGACATTTCCAACTGAAGCGTTTGTTCAAGAAAATCCCATTCGTGAACAAGCCCAATATGACGGAAGAGGACTACAACAACCTCTCAAACACAGAATACACAAACGACGAGGGCTGGCAACAGATTATCAACGACCTCGAAGATGCTTATAAGATACTGCCCGCAACGCAAGCCGACAAGGGGCGTCCAACAAAGGCTGCCTGTGCTGCTTTTCTGGCTAAGGTATACCTTTATAAGGCCTACCGTCAGGATGATGCCAATACGAATCAGGTGACAAGCATCAACGAAGCAGATTTACAGAAGGTTGTTGAATACACCAACGCCTCTCTTTACAATGGCTATGGTCTTGAGGTAGACCTGCACAACAATTTCCGTCCCGAGGAGCAGTACGAAAACGGCCGCGAGAGTATCTGGGCCATCCAGTATTCCAAGAACGACGGCACCGTATATGGCAACCTGAACTTCTCCAATCGCCTTATCGTACCATGCATTCCCAAGGTTCATGACTCAGGTTGCGACTTCTATAAGCCATCGCATAATCTGGTAAGTGCCTATCGTACCAACAGCAATGGCCTGCCCATGCTCGACACTTTTGCTGAAAAAGAGTACACCGTAGGCTCTGCCGAGACTGTTGATCCCCGTCTGTTCGTCACAGTAGGTGTTCCGGGCACTCCCTATATGTTCAATACCAACTTCATGATGAGCGAGAGCAACGCCTGGAGCCGTTCGGGTGGAACCTTCGGCTACTTTGTTTCGCTGAAACAGAATGTTGATCCAGCACTAACCAACAACTATCTCTTCCTGTGCGACTCGCAGTGGGCCAGTTGCATGAACCGCGTTGTATTCCGCTATGCCGACGTGCTACTGATGCGTGCCGAAGCCCTGGCTCAGCTGGGGCAGACTACCGAGGCTCTTGCACTCGTGAACCAGGTGCGCGAACGTGCAGCAGGCATGGCTACCGCCAGCGTGGTGTCAAACTATCCAAATAAATATGGCGTACACTATGCTGTTGGTAAATACAATGGCTCCTTCTCGAAGGAAGAGACAATGAAGATTATCAAGATGGAACGCCGCTTGGAGTTGGCTCTCGAGAGTGAACGCTTCTTCGACCTCGTGCGTTGGGGCGACGCTGCTAACGTTCTGAACAAGTACTACACCAGCGAAAGCCAGAAGATGAACTTCCTCAACGGCTCGCAGTTCACTGCCAATAAGAACGAGTACCTGCCCGTTCCATACGAACAAATGGCTGCATCTAACGGGCACTACACCCAGAACTGCGGACAATGGTAATTAGGCTCGCCATGGCAATAATAAAACAAAAAACAAACAACCCCAAGACATGAAAACAAGAATAAAAAACCTTCTCAGCCGTGTCCTTCTATGCTGCAACATCGTTGCAGCCCTCACGGTACTCTCCTCTTGCAACGATGACAATACAGGCTCGATTAATGTCAGTGGTACTTGCTTCGTGGAAAAGTTTGTGCTCAACGGACAATACGAAGGTCTCATCAATACAGAGAAGCGCCAAGTAAAGATAAAGGTACCTGTGGATTTCACCGAGAAGAGCAACATGGAAATCACCGCTCTTTGCGTATCAGCAGGTGCCCAAACCAATATGAAGGTGGGCGACCACCTGAACTTCGACGCAGACCGCAACCTCCACGTCAGTAATGGTGACCTCGTGATGGACTATCAGGTAAGTGTTCGCAATGACGAGGCACTGATGTCGCTCTTCATGCTCGAAGGTATCAAGGGTGCCATTAACCAGGAGGACAAGACTGTCACCGTCAGCGTAATGACCAACAGCGGTATCGACCTCAGCAATGCCACCTTCGAGGTGGCGTGCAGCGAGGATGCGACTTGTAGCCCAGCAAGCGGTACGAAGGGAAACTTCACCGAGCCGTTCCAGATTACACTGAATGATAACACCGCCAACACGGTATATACGGTCTACGTCACCCAGATTCAGGATCCTGTGGCTCTGTTCGTGGGCAATGCCGAGAACATCGAGCTGCTGAACGACGAGGAAAAGGCTGCCGCAAAATGGCTCACCGGCAACATTGCCAGCGCTGCCTACGCTTCTTGGAGCGACATCGCCGACGGCAACATTTCATTGGATAAATGCAAACTCATCTTCTTCCACCGTCACTGCTCATCGTATGGCAACTACAACGGTTTTGCAGAGGCTGAACAAGGTGCTATGACTGCACTGGCACGCATGAAGGACTTCTGGCAGAAGGGCGGTGCATTCGTTCTCGGACGCTCGGCAGTGAACTACGCCATTGCTCTAGGTGCCATGCCTGAGGACGCTTATCCCAACAACGTCTGGGGTGGCGGAGGCGGCGAAGGATCCGACTTGATGGGCGATGACCCTTGGCATACCTTTGCCTACGACATCACCCATCCGCTGTGGAACGGTCTGGCTACCTATCCCGGCGCTCCCGACAATGCCGTCTATACGCTCGACAAGGACTACACCATCTGCAACACCACGTCGCAGTTTGGATTCTGGGACACCTACCAGAGCGGAAAGGATGCCGTGGAAGCCAAAACTGGCGGTCGTGCACTGACTGGCGACAACAGCGTGAACGCATGGGAGTTGAAGGCCTATAGCGGCGAGTTCGGCAAGGGTGGCATCATCTGTCTTGGCTCAGGTCTCTACGACTGGAACTCTCCTACTCCTTACACGTCGCATTACCACAACAACATGGGCAAGATTTTGCTCAATGCATTCGATTATCTAACCAAATAAACAAAAAAATTATGAAGACTATGATATATTCAGTATTCGCGCTCATGTTGTCAGCCTCTACACTGACGGCATGCAGCGACAACGAATTCAGCGGCGACCCCGATAAAGACTGGGCTGAAACCACTACCTTTTTCGCCTCCACCGATGCCCAAAGTTTCGACACCTACTACACACCATCTGTAGGCCGTGTTGGCGACCCCATGCCCTTCTTCGACCAGAAGGCCGGCGACTTCAAGGTGCTCTACCTGCAGGAGTTCACCAACAATCTGAGCCATCGCTTCCATCCCATTTGGGGAGTATCAACCAACGACGGTGCCCACTACGAGTCACTCGGTGAGGTGCTGCCCTTCGGCGACAACGACTACCAGCAGGATGCAGCACTCGGTACGGGCTGTGCCTACGAGAAGGATGGCACCTATTATATCTATTATACGGGCCACAATGGCAACTGCAAGAACCGTGAGGTGGTGATGCGTGCCACATCCGCCGACTTCAAGACTTGGACAAAGGACGAGCTTTGGACGCTCAACGGCCCCGACTTCGGCTACTCTGGCAACGACTTCCGCGACCCGCAGATTTTCGTCGCCGACGACAACCTCTATCACATGGTCATCGCCACCTATCCCAACGGCGGCGGCGACCCCTGCTTTGCCGAGTTCAAGAGCAGCGACATGAAGAACTGGGAGCACGTAGGCCGCTTCAAGATGATATGGGACCGTATGCTCGAATGTCCCGACATCTTTAAGATGGGTGATTATTGGTATCTCGTCTATAGCGAAAGCTTCAGAGCCAGCTGGAGCCGCAAGGTGAAGTACATGATGGCCAAAAGCTACGACGAGTTGAAGGCTTGCTTCAACGACGGTCCCAAATGGCCTGCCGACGGTCACGAGGGAGTGCTCGACAGCCGCGCCTTCTATGCAGGAAAGACTGCCTCTAACGGTACCGACCGCTTCATTTGGGGATGGTGTCCCTTCCGCTCTGGAGCCGACATCCACGAGAAGAACGTCAACGTAGGTGCTGGCGACGGCAATGAGCCAAACTGGTCTGGTTCTCTCGTCTGCCATAAAATCATCCAGCATCAAGACGGCACACTGACACTCGGAGCCGTAGCCGCCATGGCAGCCAAATACTGGCAGACGGCATCGGCCAACGTGATGGAGTCGAACGGCTATAGCAATGGCACGCTCAGTGGCGACGATGCATACGTGCTTTATAATCGCCTGGCTAGTTGCAACCACATTTCTTTCACGGTCAAGACCTCCAACAATTGGGACAAGTTCGGCATCTCCTTCGTCCGCGGCACCGACTCCAAGAAATACTATACGATAGTGGTAAATCCCGAGGACGAGAACCATCGCAAGGTCAACTTTGAGCAAGAGGGTAAGGAAGGCAAAGGGTTCATAGAGGCAGCCGACGGATACTGGTTCGAGCGACCTGCCAATAACACCTATAACATCGACATCTATACCGACAACTCAGTTCTCGTGATGTACATCAATGACGTCTGCGCCTACACCCAACGCATTTACGGCATCCAGAAGAACTGCTGGAGCATCAATAACTATGGCGGCTCCGTCACCGTCAGCGACTTGAAGATTTGCCAAGACTAATTCATTCAGACATAAATCGTTCAATGCAGCAGAAAATGTTGTATTGAACGATTTCTTTCAGCCAATGTAATATCCTTTATTCTGGAATAGGAGGATATGCACTAATTTTGTAGCCAACATCATTTAGTCACAAACCAAATAAATTTTTATGAAGAAACTTTTACTCATGGCAAACAGTTTTTCGCAACAGTGTGTAACACCAAAGTCGTTCTATGAGACGATGAGGACAAAGATGTGGGAAACGATGTGGTTGTGACCGGTGGTGTCATCGGCAAAGGCACACACCAGAACACTCTTAGCGCAGGCAAAAAAGAGTTCTACAAGTACCCGATACTTAAGAATAGAGGAATCCCGAGGGCGTCATTTCAACTGTGTCAAAGCTAAGACAATAGAAGTTTAACACTCTGCGTTTATATAATGCAGTCAAATCGTTTTAGTAATGACACAAGAAGAGTATTCAAAGATGCTGGCAGCAGCCAGAGATCAGTTTAAGAGCGGTGTACCGCTTTTTGGTAAGGATGGAGCTTTCCATCGTGTATTAGAAGACTTCCTCAATGCAGCCCTTGAGGGCGAGATGGACAGTCATCTTATTGAAACGAAGCCAGCGACAAAGAACCGTCGTAATGGAAAGATGCCTAAGCAGCTACAGACAGAGTATGGACCAGTTGAGATAGAGACTCCTCGTGACCGTGATGGCAGCTTCTCTCCGGAGATTGTCCAGAAACGGCAGACTATTCTTGCAGAGGGTCTGTCGGACAAGATAATCAGTCTTTATGCTACAGGCCAGAGTATGGCCGACATTCAGGCATTCCTGGAGGAGAACTACGGGACAGAGATATCCAAGGAGACTATCAGCAACATCACCGAGAAGGTATGGCCAGAGATTAAGTCCTGGCGAAGCCGCTCGCTTGATGAAGTCTATCCTATAGTATGGATGGATGCCATCCACTATAAGGTACGTGACGAGAAAGGCGCTACAGTATCTCGTGCTATCTACAACGTACTGGCTCTCGACAAGGATGGTCGCAAGGATCTGCTTGGCATGTATGTGTCTCAGAGCGAAGGAGCCAATTTCTGGCTAAGCGTTCTGACAGATCTTCAGAACCGTGGGGTAAAGGACATTCTGATTGCCTGCATAGACGGTCTCACAGGCTTTCCTGATGCTATTCAGAGCGTATTTCCTCATACCGACGTGCAGCTGTGCGTCATCCATCAGATACGCAACTCCGTGAAATATGTGGCCAGCAAGAACCAGAAAACTTTCCTTGCCGACTTGCGACTGGTGTATGCTGCCCAGACCAAAGAGAAGGCAGAGACAGAGCTTGATAACCTGGAGGCAAAGTGGGGCGAACAGTACCCAATAGTCATCAAGTCTTGGCGCGACAAGTGGGACAATCTCAGCCGATACTTCCAGTATACTGAACCTATACGTCGAATCATCTACACCACCAACATCGTCGAGGGCTACCATCGTCAGGTGCGTAAGATCACCAAAACCAAGGGTGTGTTTCCCAATGACGATGCTCTGTACAAACTGGTGTATTTAGCTTATCGGAATATCCGCAAGAAATGGACACAGCCACACCAGAACTGGGGGCAAACCGCCCAGCAGCTGGCTATCAAATTCGGTGACAGATTCAACATCATTTGAGAAATATATGAAGATTTCCTGTCAAATGCCTGGTAATTTGTATTTGGGGATGTATCTTTGCACCGCCAAGAAAGAGACGCTCAGGATTGTCCCCCAGCAGGTCTTGGCAATGCAGCTTGACACAGTTCAGTTGACGTACCCCGCCAACCTTGTTCAGACTCAGTTGAGACTTTCCCCGAATCGTTCTCGAACCTTCCGGCTTGCTTCGACGTATCTTCGACGTACCTTGAATCTACCTTGAATCTATCTTCCTTCTACCTTGCCGCTATTTTGTATTTACCAAAAGGCAAAAAAGTTCACTTTTTCTACAATTATGGATTTTATTTCCTGCTTCATCTTTGTCAATTTGTTTTTTGCCAATATAGAAACGATTAGTATCCACTTTATT
>JAEEGI010012026.1_pt1 | contig 18566 bp, 18 predicted proteins | sample 8958751 | NCBI WGS metagenome assembly JAEEGI01 (sample SAMN16246545, study PRJNA631951) | gut metagenome | biome: gut microbiome; feature: rumen; material: KS-attached | host: Bos | place: Iran: Karaj | collected 2018-10 | reverse complement strand
ATAAAATCGGAGATGGTTTGCACGGTACACCTAAGTATACAGATGATGGCAAGTATTTTTTTGTTAATGGGAATAATCTTGAAAATGGTGTTATAGAGATTAAAGATAATACTAAACGAGTTAATCATGATGAATATGAAAAGTTTAAGTTGGACTTGAATTCATCTACAGTTTTACTTTCAATTAATGGTACAATTGGGAAAACTGCATTTTACAATGGAGAACCAATCATTTTAGGGAAAAGTGCTTGTTACATTAATGTTCTCCCTGCATTATTAAAAGAATATCTAAGATATTATTTAGTATCTGATGGATTCTTTAATTATGTAAAGAGTAATTCAAGACAAGCAACTATAACAAATTTGGGGTTGAAAGAAATTAGGAGAATGCCGATACCAACCCCTTCATTGGATGAGCAGCAATCCATCGTCGCTACCCTCGACTCTCTCAAATCCAAGGTTGACAAACTCCAAGAGAACTACAACAAGATTTCTCAGGAGTGCGACGCATTGAAACAAGCAATATTACGACAAGTATTTGAATAAAGTAATATGAAAAAGCTAGTTATTTTTATTGGCGGTATTGTATGTGGTGTACTTATTTTACTTGTTATTCAAGACACAATACAATATAATAGATCAAATACTAATGACACTGAAGAGTTAGTAGGTGATACTTTTATTGAAGAAGTCAAAGAAGAAGATACAGGAAGAGAAAGTAATGCCTCGTTTACTAGTGCAGCAGAAATCGAAATACCAGGTGAAATTATTCGTGAAAAATCATTCAAAGTATTTCAGGTTTTTCATCAGTATCTCGCATTAGTACATGGCAAAGATGAATACGGCGGATATACTGGAACTGTATATATGCTAAAAAGAGACATGATGGACATAGCCACAATAAAATCGCCGTTCTATGATGAACAGATCGTGAATGTACCCAAAGGGAAAGTCGTGAGATTATTTGGAACATCTCAATATCCAACCAGAGGTGGATATATCAAAACAGTGCCCATAATAAAAATTGTGGATAAATAATTCTTTTCTGAAATATGAACGAAGCGCAGACACGATTTAACAAGATTGATCCCAAGCTAAGGGATGCAGGATGGGGTATCGTTCCAGGAAGTAAGATTCTCGTGGAGCAGAGTGCTTATATTGCACCTGGTCGTATCACTACAACGGGCAACAAGAACCCGAAGAAGTCGGACTATATCCTTGAATACAAGGGTATGAAACTTGCTGTGATAGAGGCTAAGAGCGATGAGAAAGATGTGTCTGAGGGCGTGAGCCAAGCCAAACTCTATGCCGATGCCCTGAAGATTCGCTACACCTATAGCACCAATGGCGATGAGATCTGGTTCATCGACATGGGCGTGAAGAATAGCAAGGGAGAGTTTATCATCCCCAGCAAGGAACATGATATAGACACATTCCCAACGCCACAGGACTTGTGGCAGATGACCTTCCCAGAAGAGAATCCTTGGCGCGACAAGTTCAATCTATGCGCCCTGAATCGTAGCGGTGGCAGGCAGCCTCGCTACTATCAGGAGATAGCCATCAAGAATGTGCTGGAGGCTGTGGCAAAGCAGAGAAACCGTATCTTGCTGACGATGGCAACAGGAACAGGAAAGACTTATACGGCATTCCAAATCTGTTGGAAACTGACACAGACGAAGTGGAACACAAAGGGTGTGGAGCGTGCTCCAAGAATCCTGTTTATATCAGACAGGAACATTCTGGCTAATCAGGCCATCAATGACTTCGATCAGTTCCCTGAAGATGCGATGTGTCGTGTAACACCAAAGGAATTAAGGAAGAACAACTACAAGGTTCCAACGGCCCGCAATCTTTACTTCACCATCTTCCAAACGATGATGACTTCACCCAATGCACAAAAGGCAGAGGAACAGGGCATCACGTTGCCTGAGGGCTCAAATGACCAGCCATACTATATGCAGTATGAGCGAGATTTCTTCGACTTCATCATTATTGATGAGTGTCATAGAGGTGGTGCCAATGACGAAAGTGAATGGCGAAAACTGATGGAATACTTTGATTCTGCTTATCAGCTGGGTATGACTGCCACCCCAAGAAGAAAGGTAAATGTCAATACATACGCCTATTTTGGTGATCCAGTCTATACATATTCTCTTAAACAAGGAATAGAGGATGGTTTCCTCGTTCCGTTCCGTGTAGAAGTTTCTACGAGCAACATCGATGACTATCAGTATCAGGAAGGCGACATCGTGAAAAGCGGAGAAATAGACTATGAGAAGATTTATTCAGAGTCGGACTTCTATAATGGCAGGATCCAGATTAAAGAACGTGACGAGCATCGTGTAAAAGAGTTCCTGAACAAGATTGATCCAGACGAAAAAAGTATCATCTTTTGCGCTACTCAGAAACATGCCATGATAGTGCGTGATATGGTGAACAAGCACAAGCGGCGTCCTGCCAACAACTATTGCGAGCGAGTTACTGCTGATGACGGTGAAGTGGGAGAAACCACATTAAGAACCTTCCAGGATAACGAAAAGCTGTTGCCAACCATTCTGACTACATCTTATAAATTGAGTACTGGTGTTGATGCCCGCAATGTGCGCAACATCGTGTTGATGCGACCTGTTCAGAATATTGTGGAGTTTAAGCAAATAATTGGTAGAGGTACTCGCTTGTTTGACAAGAAGTATTATTTCACGATCTATGACTTTGTAGGAGCAAGTGAGATGTTTAAGGATCCAGAGTGGGATGGTGACCAATACTGTCCTGTTTGTGGAAACTGGCCTTGTACGTGTAATAAAAAGGAATATTCGTTACCAATAGAAGGTGATGGTGGTAAAGTAAGTGAACCCTTGCCTTGCCCCGTTTGCGGTAATCTTCCCTGTACGTGCGAAGGACCGAGAACCAATCTGATAGATATCAAGTTGTCTAACGGCAGAAGGCTGTCGCTTGAAACGACTTGGGAGCAGAAGATATTCTTTGGTGACGAGTTCATCAGCCTTGATGAATATGTTAAGAAACTCTTTGGCAGAATACCTGAATTCTTCTCAGATGCAGAAGACCTTAGAGAAAAATGGTCGAACCCGGAAACTCGTGAGCAACTGCTGAGAACGCTGGATGAAGCAGGTTTTGCAGAAGATAAACTGAATCTGCTGAGGAACATGCTGAAGTTACAGAAATGCGATTTGCTGGATGTGTTGGAGTATATTGCTTATAACTCGACGCCTATCGAGAGGGTAAAGCGTGTAGAACTTGTGAAGCAGCAGTATGTAGATGCTTTGAACAAGGAGCAGCGAGAGTTTGACGATCTGATTCTGGAATACTATGCCAGCAATGGTTTCAAGGAACTTGGCTCGGATAAGCTGAAGACCTTTATCAACATCAAGTTTAACTCCATGAGGGATGCAAAGGAAAGATTGAATATGTCTGTTGCCGATATTCGAAAGCATTACTTCGAGTTACAACGAAGATTGTATAGCGCATAGTGCTTTGCTCTGTTAGATGCGATGCTGAGTGAGAAGAAAAAGAGTGATTTGGTAAAAGACTCATATGGGTACTGCCCCCTGATTTTTCCCTGCTCACGAAAGGTCTGACCCTTTGTGAGGTCTCTGTCTGAAACATTGAAGCCGTCGACATTCACATGCCGGCGGCTTCTCCTCAAACTAACTTTAATCTAATACTATGCAATATTTGCTATCTGATGTTACTCAGTAGATCCGAGGGAGAGGTTTCTTGCATGCGGATATAGGCGAAGAGTTTCTTTCCGGCATCCTTCAGGCTGGCACCAAAGACGTAGACCACATCATCGATGATGAGGAAGCGGTCGTGGTTTCGCTGACATATATTTATTATAATAGGTGTATACTGCTGGTTATGACGCTGCACGTCGAGCTGCTGCTGTTGAGAGAGCTGGCGGGTGTAGATGGTGGCAGAGACGTTGGCATTACGATTGCTGAGCATCGTCAGGGTATCGACGTCAATGTAGTTGTCGATGAGGACAATGGATGTCTTGGCCTGTTTGATGAGACTGATGATGTGGGCGTAGGCATCGAAGATCTGTCCATCGTAGAAGATTCCTTCTATTGGTGGCAGGACCATACGTCCACCTTCGTTTTGAACTGTTCGGAATTTCCGAACTGTTGCAGATTTCTTAAGTTCTCCTTGTTCATAGATGTTTTTAATGTGCTCACTGATGTTAGCCTTACTTGATTGGAATAAGGAAACTAATTGTGCTTGCGTGAGCCATACCGTTTCACTCTCTACTCTGACCTCCAGCCTGATAGTCTCATCGGGCTGATACATGACGATTTCGCCTTTAGTTGATTCGTTGTTGCTCATACTATTGTGCATTAAGTTTAACTTTGGTGCTGCAAAGGTAGGGATAATATTTGGAATCACCAAATTATTTCAAAGAAAACTTGCAACGTAAGAAAAAAAGGAGTGGCGATTGAGAATCTGAAAAGGGTTTGTGCGTGGCTGGAGGAACTGCGCAGGAGGTATAATGAGAATTATGTGCTTGATCAGACCACCCCTAACCCCTCCTACTCAGGAGGGGAAGCCTCCGGCAGGATTCTCCCCCTGAGTAGGGGGAGCCAGAGGGGGTCTGAGGAACCGATTGTGATAAACAGCGGTTATCGGAGTCCGAGGCAAACAGCATTGCCTTGGGATTATTTTTGTGTCTTTGTCCATGAGGGTCACTCGTAGTCATCAATAACGTTGTTCATCATGTCCATCATGGGTTTAGCGGCACGGAACATGGGGACGATGGCGTCGAGCCAGGCATCACCCTGATAGAAGTCATCAGGCACCTGATGCCAACAGCAGTAGTCCTTCATACGCAAATACTCCACATACTCCCAGTCGCGTGGAAACCCAGACGGACAAGTCTTCAGGCGTTCAAGTCCGAACCCCTGCGGCTGGTCCCAGCTCGAGACATCGGTGGGCGACGGGAAACTGGTGGGGGCGGGATTGCCAAAGTATTTCAGGAACTCAGGACTACGGACGCAGCGCAGCCACTCTTCGGTATTGCCCATCATCTCGTTGCGACATGAGGTCAGGATATTTGTGGGCAACCAGTAGTTGCCACAGGCCACCATACAGTGACCTGGTTCCAGGTGCAGGTAATAGCCCCCATGCAGTGCCTTCTTGCCATGTGCTGCGATATAGGCACCGAGGTGGTTTTTATAGGGCGACTTGTCGTTTGAGAACCGCGTGTCGCGATAGAAGCGATATGTGCAGTCCTTCACCGTCAGGTGACTGACCGACGGGTCGAAGGTGATGATGCGGCGAATGGCCTGATCTACACCTTGCTCAAAGTCTGCCCGTATGGCATCATACTCTTGGCGATGTTCCTGGAACCACGTGCGGTTGTTATTCTTCGCCAACTGGCGCAGGTACTTCAAAATTCGTTTTGCATCCATAATAAACCTCCATTAGTGGTTGCAAAGATACAACAAAAAAATGAAATACGTGCTATTTTTCGATGGTTTAGACGATTGTTGCATCTTTTTGGACGATTGTGTCTGTGAGTTAGTGTGAAAAACAGTAATTTTGCGGCCGAAAATCAACTAACAATATGATAAAGAAGATATTCTTGTTTGGTCTTATGACCTTGCTGATGGCGGCCTGTTCGTCGAGTGACGACGGACTTGAACCTTCGCCATTACCCCCAGCTAATAAGACGGACGGCACGAAGACAGACACCGCCAAGACAGACACCACGAAAACGGATACTGCGACAACGGAGTCTGAGGCTGCGGAGTTCGCGGCGAAGTACCGTGTGGCGAAGATGACCATCGACGTGGATGGCGGGATGGCCATTACCAGTAAGGACAAGAAGGACTATCGCGGCTGTACCATTAAGATAGAATCAGATACGGCGGTGTGGAACTACGAGGGTCGTGGCCGGATCCGTGGCCGCGGGAACTCCACCTGGGAGTGGTACGCCAAGAAGCCCTACCGCATCAAACTCGACGAGAAGGCCTTCATCTTAGGTCTCAGCGAGGAAAAGGACTGGGTGCTGCTGGCCAACTATCGCGATCCGACAAAACTGATGAACACGTTTGTCTTCGAGATGGGCAGTGGGCTGGGCATGCCCTATACGAACCATTCCCGCTATGTGGAGGTGACGATCAACGGCGACTACAAGGGACTGTATCAGTTGACGGAACAGGTGGAGCAGGGCAAGAACCGTGTGGCTGTTGACAAGAAGAAGGGCTGGCTGCTGTCGCTCGACGCTGATGACGGGCCGGAGCTCTCGCCAGGAGCTGACGATAACTTCTGGTCGCAGGGGTATCGCATGCCGGTATGTGTGAAGAGCCCTGAAATAAGTGAAAAGATAGAAGTGAAAAGTGAAAAGTCTCTTATCGGCGATGCCAAGAAGGCATTGGGCGATCTGGAGAATATCATCCTCAGCCACGACTACGAGGCGCTGAAGAAGGTCTGCAACGTGCCTGTGATGATCGACTATCTGCTGATACAGGAGTATATATATAATGTGGAGGTGGCTGCACCCCGCAGCATCTTTATCCATAAGGACAGCGGCGACGATGCTCTCTGGACTTTCGGGCCGCTGTGGGACTTCGATGCGGGATTCGATTTCGACTGGGGACACATGTACGACGGGCATGGCTATTTCGCTGACTATCGCGAGACGGTGCTTGGTACTGACCCTGCCCGCCACATCAGCAATTACGACTATGTGCCGAGCTTCTTTACAGACATGTGGAAGAGCAAGGCGTTCGTCAGTGAGGTGAAGGCACGTTGGAAACAGATACGCCCGAGAATTACGGCAGAGTTCTGGCCAGAAGCCAAGCGCTATGCCGAGGCTGCTGCAGAGGCGATGGAGCGCGATGCCAAACGGTGGCCCATCGACAAGCAATACAAGACGGAAATCAACCGTATGGAGAAATGGCTTAACGCGCGAGCCGTATATATGGACAATATCGTGGGGAATTACCCCTTTTAGTTTATAGCTTAAAGTTTATAGTTTATAGATGATATGAAGAAGCTGTTGATTATTTGCTTGATAAGTGCTCTTAGCAGTCTGTCGGCTGACGCTCAAAAGAAAGTGTATATTCCTGAGGATCTGCGAGGGATAGACTTAAAAGCAGACACCTCGAAGTGGTCGTTTAAAAGGAGCATCGAGACCGATGACCTGATCTTTATGTGGGAACGGGGATTCTATGCCGAGCCACAGGACGGGATTGTATCAGGGCCAGACCTTGACGGCAAGCCGATGCGGTTTAATTTGACGAAACTGCGGGATAGGGTACAGGAGTTTTATCGGTTCTTCAGGGATACACTGGCGTTTGTTCAGACCCCCTCTAACTCCTATGATTATAAGATGATGGTAATGGTGATGTACTCGAACGAGGGAACGGCATACGGTGGCACGTACGATGATTTTATTGGGGCACTATGGGTGGCACCAAACCGCATCCAGGATGAGAAGATGAACTGCATGGCTCACGAGTTGGGACACAGCTTTCAGCTTCAGATTCCGGCAGACAAGGCGGGTGATGCCTGGGGAGGCTCCGGCTTTTTCGAGATGACAAGCCAGTGGATGCTCTGGCAGGTGAACCCTGACTGGCTTACGGACGAGAACTACCATTTCGAGGCGTTCAAGAAACTCACCCACAAGGCCTATCTGCATCTGGAGAATATCTACCACTCACCCTACGTCATCCAATGGTGGAGCGACCTGCACGGACGGAAGTCTATAGCTGAGTTATACCGTCAGGGTAAGATAGGAGAGGATCCCGTGATGACCTATAAACGGATGTACAGGCTGAATCAACAGCAGTTCTGCGACGAGATGTTCCGAGGCTATCAGCACCTGGTGAACTTCGACTTCAAGCATGCCAGGAAGGAAACCAGGAAGTATGCCTGCACCTTCGATACAGAGGTGACCACACAGAAGGACGGACTGTTGCGCCCCAAGAACTATCCTGAGGAATACGGCTTCAACGCCATCAAGCTCGATGATAAGGTGGATATGAATGCACGGAGTTTCGGCCTTCAGATCAACGGGAAAGAACTGAGATATGGTTTCGTAGGCATTACCACTGAGGATAAGGAAATCTATGGTGATATCAACGCCACGAGTTTTACTGTTCCTAACGACAAGACGCTGAAACACCTGTACCTCATCGTGATGGGAGCGCCTGCTTTGCATGATCAGATACCAATGCCTTCGGAAGAGAATCCAAAGCCGAAGACAGATTTAAAGGAGTTTCCTTATTCTTTTATGATTACCTCGCTTTACTTATAGTATCTGATAGCGGTCTCTATCAGTTGACAGTCAGCCATAAAGGAACTATAGGCAGTCTTGACAAGACTCCAGTTTCTGGTCAGCAATAGCACACCAATACATTTCTTGATGGTAGGCCAGAAAGCATTGCGGTTGGTTCGCATGTAGTCACGGATGATATCCTCGTCGGCGACACCGTATGACTTCAACAGAGCCATACTCACAATACCCGTCCTGTCCTTGCCCGCAGTGCAGTGGAAGAGCGTACATTTTCCGTTCTCTGCATTCTTTCTCAGTATATCAACAGCTTTATCCAACTGGCTACGGCAGTATTCATCGGTAACGATGTCCTTATATAGTGCTTTGAAATCTGGCACCATTTCCTTCAGTTTCTCCGGGTTCTTTCTCAGATTGCGGATAATTGTCATCGCATCAGAACCTGTCTCGTGAGTTATGCCGACGGCTGCATCCTTCAGAATTGGGATTTGTAGGAACTCCACACCGACAGGAATAGGATCAGGATATTCGGCAGATTCAATTGGTGTGCGGAGATCTATCACACAGGTGATATGATGTTTCCTGCATAGTTCGGCACATTCCTCCTTTGTGAGAATGCTGAGCTTACCACTACGCAGATAGAGGCCATGAGGAACGACACCTCCTTCAAAGGTTATTCCTCCAAGGTCGCGCAGGTTTAGCTCAAATCGTTTCATTCTTTTAAATTGGATAATCGCTGCAAAAATACACAAAATTTTCGGAAGACGACGCGAAAAACGAAAAAAATGTGAAGAAGTCATCGATTATCGGATGAAATGATTATCTTTGCATCATTAATTGAGAATGGAATTACAATGCAAGAGGTGAAATACATTAAGTAAACTATGCAGATATGATTTAGTATCTTCGCAGCAGATTTACTAAAAAATATACGATATGTTAGGAAACTTTTCTTATTACAATCCCACCAAGTTGTATTTTGGTGATGAGTCTTTGAACTTCCTCAAGGACGAACTGAAGGGCTATGGCCCAGTGGTGCTGCTGAACTACGGCAGCGGCGTCGTCTATCCTGCTGGCTATCTTGACCTAACGAAGGAGGATATAACAGAAATATTAAAGGAGAGTTTGTAAATCAAGACCCCGACCTGCAGAAATGCAAGCCGGGGTCTTTGGAATTATACTTGAATATATGGAACAGAAAAAAACTACAACAGAACGTGTATTTCAGATTTTTAAGGAACTGAACCAGATTCCACGCCCTTCACACCATGAAGAGCGAGTGGCTGACTACCTGTGCAGGTTTGCAGAGCGGCTGAATCTGCCCTATAAGCGCGACAAGGAGAACTGCGTCGTCATCAGCAAGCCTGCCACACAGGGTTATGAGGGCGCAGAGCCTGTCGTACTGCTCAACCACATGGATATGGTTTGCGTGGGCATGAGTGATCCGCTTAACACACCTATCGATGCCTATATAGAGAATGGATGGATGAAGGCACGAGGCACATCATTAGGTGCAGACAACGGCATCGGACTGTCAATGGCACTTGCCGTGTTGGAGAGTAATGAGATGGTACACGGCCCGCTGGAGGTCATTACTACCACCAATGAGGAGGACGGCATGTCGGGAGCCTCACAACTGAGCAGGGACTTCCTGAAAGGCCGCAAGGTCATCAACCTTGATTCGGAAGACTATGACACTATCACGACGGGTGCGGCTGGTGCCTGCCTGCAGTTCCATCGCATCCCCGTGGAGCACAAGAGCGTGAATGGACCGAACTGCTACGCTATCAACATCAACGGTGGTCTGGGCGGTCATTCCGGCGTCGACATCAACAAGGGACGGTGTAGTGCCGTCAAGGTAGCGTGGGCGATTCTGGATGCCATCCGCACCAAACACGATATAGAAATAGCTTCCATCAATATCGGAGAGGCAAATGCCTCCATCGCATCATCGGGAGAGATCATCATCCACATGCCATCAGACGACCAAGATTTCCTGATGGAGCAAGTGAACAGAATCAACGGGCAGCTGCACAGGCAATACGGTGATACGGATCCTGCCATCCGCTGCACCATCAACGAATGTCCACCTCAGAAGACCGTCATCAATCCCGAAGCCATCAACGCTATGATGACCTGTCTGGAGCAGGTTCCGCAGGGAGTCGTCAAGATGAGTGAGGCTATGAAAGACACCGTTGAGACCTCCAACAATATCGGGCGTATTCAGACGGAAGAGGATTGTATCTTCATTTCCACCCATACGCGTAGTTTCATCGACGCCGACATGATGGATCTGAGCCGCAAGATTGCCGATGTCTTTGCTGAGAATGGTGCAAAGTCGGAGATGGTGATGTCGGCTCCTGCCTGGCAGGAAGACCAACAGTCTGCATTCCTGCAGCTTACCTCCGACACGTTCCAAGACGTGCTGGGCTGGCGCCCACGGATGGTGGCCATGCACTTCGTGCTTGAAGCGGGGTTCTTCGTCGAGCACTATCCTGGCATTCAGATTGCCAGCATCGGCCCACGTATCGTAGAACCGCATTCAACCAGCGAACGTGTGGAACTGGCGACCATAGAGGATATCTGGCAAGTGCTCATCGAACTTCTCAAACGTCTTGCTGACGGCACAAGCTGTTTTAAGTAAAATAGGATGCATAAAAACAAACTCAAATGAAAAAGGGCCATCTTTCCTTGTTATTTTTATTCTTCGTGCTGATTGGTTCAGCACAGTCGCTCCAGACGAATGACAGGCTGTCTGGCCTGCCGTGTCCCATCCTTGGCGGTGAGTTGAGCAACTCAGCTGCAACGTCGGTGGAGGATATCGACGAGGTGATGCCACGGATGCGGGCATTGGGACTGAACACGGTGCTTGTACCTGCCTATTGGGAGTTAATGGAGCCTACGGAGGGGAAGTTTGACTTCACACTCATCGACCGCACAATCGACGTGGCGCGACGCGAGCAGTTGCACGTGGTCTTCCTTTGGTTTGGCGTGTGGAAGAACTCAATGTCATGCTATGCGCCAGCGTGGTTCAAGCAGGATACGAAGCGGTTTCCCAGGGCGATGACTGCCGAAGGGAAACAGATGGAGATCGCCTCGTGTTTCAGCGATAATGTGCTACAGGCAGATCTGAAGGCTTTCTCGGCACTGATGCGGCATATCCGTGAGAAAGACCCACAGCGTGAGGTGGTCGTCATGATGCAGATAGAAAACGAAATCGGCATGCTGGAGTCGGCACGCGACCACTCTCCGCTGGCAGAGAAAGCCTATAAACAAGAAAGGTGGGCGGAGCGCTATGGTACTGATGAGTATGCCGACGAGAAGTTTATGGCGCTGAGCTATGCCCGCTACGTGGAGCATCTGGCCAAGGCGGCTCGAGAAATTCATGATATGCCGCTCTATGTGAATGCCGCGATGAACAGTCGAGGGCGTCGTCCTGGCGAATATCCATCGGCAGGACCATTGGCACACCTCATCGACTTCTGGCACGAGGGCGCACCCAGCATCGATATGCTTGCTCCCGACATCTACGACACTGGCTTCAAATCGTGGTGTGCGCAGTATGCGATGCCTTTGCGTCCGCAGGATGGTGGAACAATCAAAAATCGTCTCTTTATCCCTGAGAGCCGATGCTGCGAGAATAGTGGCGTCCGCGCCCTCTATGCCTTCGGCGAGCATCAGGCATTGGGATTCTCACCCTTCGCCATCGACCAGGCCAGTCCAAAAGAGACGGAATCCGTGACACAGTCCTACGCTCTGCTGCAACAAATTTTCAATTTTCAATTATCAATTTTCAATTTGAAAACTTGGGGTTTACTCTTCGACCAGGAGGATCGTGAACGTATCATTAACGATGATAATGTGGTTATGACCTGTCGTCACTACTTCACCCTGCCTTGGGATCCTCGTGCCTCCGACGGCAGTACGTGGCCAGAGGGCGGTGCCATGCTCATCCGTCTTGGCAAATTCGACTATCTGTTGGCAGGCAGCGGCGTGGTCATTGACTTCAAAACGCCTACGGAAAAACAACAAACTGAACAGAAGCAGTTAGGCGAGGACGGTTTCGCCGAAGCTGCTGGGAGTACAGGGCAAAAGGCAAACAAACGTTTTAGTGGCAAGCGCCTCGGCCTTCTTTCCGTCGATGAAGTTTCCATCGATTCTGCCGGCACCATGCAATACCTGCGTCGTCATAACGGTGACCAGACCCACCAAGGCCGTCATGCCCGCATCAGCGTCGGCGAGTGGAAACTACTGCATATCAAACTCTACGAATATTAAAACATGGCGATCAAATAAGTTTGGCGATAGCACCAAGACAGACATAAGAGAAGAGGGCCGACAAATGTCAGCCCTCTCGTTAGTTTCCCCTCCTAAGTTAGGAGGGGCTAGGGGTGGTCTGAAGGAGCGCTATAATTCCAACTGTTCAGACCAACCCGCCCATACGGGCACCCCTCCTCGCTCGGCTTTGCCGCTTGCTACCGCAGGGTCGCAAGAATCCTTGTCATCTGTGGCTCAAAACGGCCCATACCCCATGCAACTAGTCGTTGTGATGGCCGTCAAAAACGCCGTGAGCGCGGCTACTACAACCTTCACCGCAATCTCAACTATACGCTTCTTCATTTGCTAATCTCCTTTCTTCTAGGGATTTCTTGTCTAAGGAATCTTGGAATATAGGAATCTTCCGGTGCTTTGCACCTCTCTGGCGCAGCAATGGCACAGGGTGCCACCATTCCTAGATTCCTTGATTCCTTAGACTAAAAAAAACCTTAGCCGTTAGTTCTGATCCATCTCGTCATCGCCGTCGCTGCTGGACTTGGTGAACAGCTTGCTTGCAACCTCACTCGACTCACCGTCCTTGATAGCGATGGCCTTTACGGTCGTGGTGTCACTCAGAGTGAATGCCTCACTGTAGAGCGTGCTCTCGGCCGTAGGCGCACTGCCGTCGGTGGTGTAGTGGATCTCAGCGCCAGCAGGGCCGCTGATGCTCACCGAGGTAGTCTCAGCAAACGGAGTCGTACCGCTGATCGTGGGTGAAGCCAGTGCAGCAGACTGCGAGCTACCGCCGTTCTGAGTGCCGCTGTTTGAGCCACCGCCGGAGGTTCCGCCGTTCTGGGAAGAACCGCCGTTGTTGCCACCGCCGTTGCCGTCGGCTGCGGTAGCCAGCAGATAGCTGATCGGTGTCTTCTTCTGCACGCGGCGCTCCTTGCCACCGACCATGCGCACCTCACTCTCCACGACGTACCCGAGCTCGAACACACACTGCTCCTTGAAGGCCCGGCTGGTGAGCTTCTCACCCTTGATGTTCTCCGGGGTGAAATTGATCTTGATGCCGTTGATCATCGCGTCGGCACCGGCCTCCACGGCCTTCGCCAGGGTGTCCTTACCCAGCTTCTGTCCGTCGACGCTCGGTGAGAACGTTCCCAGACCGTCGAGCTTCACGGGCTGACCCTGTGAGAGCAGCTCGCTCATGCAGTCCACCACCTGTCCCAGCACCAGCACGCACATCTGGTAGTCGGCAATCTTGCCGTGACTTGTCATGTGCTTGGCGAAACCCTTCAGGTTCAGGGGTTCCTTCGAGTCCACTTCAGCGAACCACTTGCCGTAAGCAGCGTTGGCGTCATTCGTGTTCTGACGCAGGTTAATTACCATTGGAATGTTTGATCTTGCCATTTCTTTTGTTCCTTTCTTTTAATTAGTTAAACATTGACTTTTCTTTTTGTAGCGATCTACATCGGGTCGCCACCTCCCGCCCTTCAGGTATCCTCATTCCCCTCCTGAGTAGGAGGGGTTAGGGGTGGTCTGATCCGCCTCCTTTCTAAGGTCTATCAAGGTGGTCTGATCGGCGCCATTCTCATCTCACCTTCTCTCCTGAATTCATCTGCAAATTTACGAAATTTCCCGAAAATGTGCAAGCATTTTTATCTTTCCAAACGCCTTTTACCGCCTTATTCCTCATTATTCTGCCTTTTACCAAATTATTTGCTATTTCTCTTGCATATCTCGCCGATTTTTTATATCTTTGCACCATTAATAACTATAAATCATTATATATGCTACAAGGTAATCAAAATTCTCAATTATCAATTATCAATTATCAATCTTTGGGCCGTACGCAGTTGGCTCAAATGTACTTTCCTTACATCATGCCCAAGTCTGCCTGGGAGAAACTCCGTTCGCTTCTCCTCGAAGATCCCGATCTCGCACACCTGACAAAACTCCGGCGTCGCACCTTCCTCCCTGCAGAAGTAAACATTATTTACCAACACCTCGGGCAGCCATGAGCTGCCCTTTTATTCTCTAATTCGCTAATTCTTGATTACTTAGACTAAACTCCGACTTTACTTTCTGTAATCTCTGACTTTAGTCTAACTAAACTTTCAGTTTGCATAAAGGTAAAATCCGCCCCATAAGTCATAGTCAAAATGTGTAAATAATTATTACCAATCACAGCCCAGACCTAACACCTAACAACCTAACAAAAGTCTATTTTAGTTCTACCAAAATAGTCCTATTAAATTATATATATTATATTATATATTATAATATATAATATAATATATATAATTATTAGATGATTTCTCCATTTATATTCCTTGATTACTTGCCTCATGATTACCTATTGATTTTACTTTTTGTTAGGTTGTTAGGTGATAGTTTTTAGTTAATGAAAACAAATAATCCAGACCTATGTCTTGTTTTTGCACACCTTTTTTGTATCTTTGCACCATCAAATCTAAAAATGTATGGCAAAGAACCTATTAAACAAGTATGTATGGCTGGTGGATACCATCTATCGTGCCGGCAAGATCACGTATGAAGAGATAAGCCGTCGCTGGCTTGACAATGACCTGAGCGAGGGCAAACCCCTACCCCTCAGGACATTCCACCTAGTCGCGGGGACAGGCATCTGGGTATACCCAAGCAGAATCTGTCCCCGCGACTACTCCGGCATGAACTGGGATGCCGTGCCCGACGACATCAGCCACGACAAGGAGAAATGCGAGGCATACATCAAGGAACAGGATGATCGTGAGCGGGCTTTCGTGCTGGAGTATTTGAATGCTCACGGCTCGCGCCAGTACACGATGGATGACGTGCTTCGCCAGGAAGTCTGGCAGCAGAATCAGTGTTGCGACTGGAACCATTGCTACGTGCACGAGATAACACTGGTTGAGTAGTTCTTGAAGCCATCACTGGTTGAGCGCTTCTTTATTAAATGACACAGGAAAGGGCTGCCTCGAAAGACAGCCCTCATAGTTCCTTTTATAGTGCAGTATGAAAGTCGAAACAATCAAGTGCACTTTACTGGGTGCAAAGTTAGGAAGAATTTCTGAAACTTCCAAATAATTTGCCCCAATCTTCGAATTTTACCATTTTTCTTTGTACCTTTGCAAGCTGTTAGCAGAAAACGTTAAGATGAAGAGTGACATACGACAGGAACTATTGGAACTTCAGGTCCTACAAGGCATAGACTTTGTAAGACAGTTGAAGTTGATTGTATCTCGCAAGGAGTTCCGTCCGCTTGACACCGATCCTGAGATATTTCTGGTTGGTGGCAAGGATGATGCCGACTATCCTCGTCTTCTTGATGCTGCCAGAAAAGCAGTTGCACTTGGCTACCGTGTCTATATGCTGCCAAATCCGCATGGCATTCGTACTGCTGATTTCATTTTTGAGCGGAAAAGCGTTTACAGGATGTACGACCTGAAAACAGTACACGGCAAGAGTTCCGTTGACACTCAGCTTCTTGATTCCATTGGTCAGGCCAACCGCATACTGCTTAATATGACCTCTGATTATAATCCACGTACCCTTGCCAAAGATATACGTCGCTATTTCGAACGGAATGCCAATGCCGTAGAGGTGCTGATAATGAAAGGGACACGCCCCATTTCTGTTATCCGAGAGGACACCCTTGGCCAGTCGTACATCAGGAACTTTATGATGAAGTACAGACAAAAATAAAGAGCTATCGCAGAACGACGGCTCTCTATAAAATTGGGCAGTATCGATAAAGCCTTACCCCACGCGGGATTCTACCCGGATAGCCAGAACATACATTCTGACGATGCAAAGATAGATATTATTTCTGAAAGTTGCAAGTATTTTAGCGATTATTTTAAGTTTTTTGAGAAAAACCAACCATATTCGATAACTTTTTTGTAATTTTGCAGAGAAGAAGTAGCAATCATGGCAGTTATAAAAGACAGAGATATTACTACCGAGCTTCGAGGTGCACTCATTGAGGCCAAGGAGGCGATGGACGGCAAGCGGAAGTTAAATACGCTTGACAGGCTGATAGAGGAGTTACGAGGAAACAATAAAATTAGGAAATGATTAATGTACACAAAAAGAACCATCCCTTTGTAACATGGATAAAAATGTATTATATAGGCTGGAAGAGGCTAAGGATTTGATAATCGAAGCTAAGTACATAATCGAAGACGTTGCTGAGAATACTAATATACTTGGATTAACAAAAATGGAGTATCTTGAAGCAACTACCGAACTTATAGCAATATTGGCAAAGATACCAAGTAACGATTTGAAAGATTTGCCAGTCGAAGCTGTTTACAAATTCCTTTGGAGAGATTACAAAAAATCCCAGGAAGAAATCTGTGAGTTAAGAAAAGATATTAAACAATTAATGAAAACAAAGGGCATTGAAGATGACAAACAAGCCCTTGTTTTGAAATTACAAAGGACAGAACGAGTAATAGAAAGTTTAACTCAAAAGATAGAAATAAAGAATGAGAAAATTAAACACCTTCGTGGGAAATGTTCTGATTTAAAAAAGAAGTTGAATTCAATAGTTGAGGGAGAAGATGAATGATATAGTAAAATTCCAACAATACCTCTACGCACAGAACTGACTTACCTTCCATATTGGTATATGCAATTCAGTCTATATTCCAATACGCAAGAGGATCACCATCAAATATCGTGTCTATATCATCATCACTAAATCCCATTTCGTCCTGTGCCCATGAACCGCTATACCTTTCATAAGTAGGAGTTTCATTTTCTATGCTATTATCATCGTAATTATCATCGTAGTTGTCATTGTTCATGTTATCATACTCTGATGGATCAATAATACATGTTTCAATATCAATTGGTAATAAAAATGACGGAAATAACAAACGTATCTGCTTTATTGTTTCTTTAGAAAACAAAATAGAACTAACATGATATATGCACCAGTAAATATAGGATGGATTTTTCTTTAGCACATAGTATAAAGGCATACCTTTATACTTGCCAAAGTTAAAGGAGGTTCCTATATCTCTGAAATAGCAATCGAAAGTCATGGTCAAAAATTATAGTTTTCTTGATTTTCATCTTCCTCAGGGAGAACCTTATATAGATCGTCAGGAGGAAGTAATAGGTAATCAAGTTTCCATGTTACAGGATTAGTGTAATTGCAAAGGCATAAAAAATCATTCGTAAGACAAATAAACTTCCCAGAAGACAATTCCCAAACATTATTTGCATTATAACTCACAGTCCCATCTTCTGATACCTCAAAGACATCTGAAAGATGCTGCTGTTCTGATTTCACTTTATTGGGAATATTATTATATGCTTTAAGGATAGATACCCCATTTAAAGGAAAAGTATCAAAAAGTTTTGGTGCATATTTATACAGAGTGTCTACAATATCCTTGCTTTCAAGTACATATGCATCGAAAAATTCATTGAGTTTGTATTGATTGCTCTTATTATCCTTTATCTTAACCAGCCTTTTATATATCAGCAGAGGAGATTCGGAATTGTGGAATCTTAGCATATACGGGGTTACATAAAAAGGTACATTCATGTATATACCCTTAGAAAGCGATCTGTTATATGGAATAAATCCAATTATTTGCGCATCTGTTTTTAGCCATCTAGAACGAACTTTAACACCGGCTCTAATTGATGAGTCCCAAAAGGGAGTGTCATCAAAAAGACAATAACCGATTTCCGCATTTTCTGCGTCATGTTTCAAATTATGATTAGACAATTCTGATTCCATATCTTATCGAGTTATAAATACTATGTGTGCAAAGATACAATTATTTTTTGGAAACAACAAATCTTTCTTCATTTTTAGCCACATTTTTGTGTACTAGCATACAAAAAGTGCATTTTTTCTAAGAAGTCGGTCAATACGTGCTGGAATTTTCGTACCTTTGCAGTAGTCGCAGGGACAGATTCTGTTTTAACATCCAAATAAAAAAGAAGAAAAATAGAACATATTAACTATTATTATCAGTTAATTGCAAAATAGCATGTCAATATAGTCCTGTTTCATAGTCAATATGGAGCAGGAC